>Ga0208316_1000150_pt1 | contig 83184 bp, 66 predicted proteins | sample MalvireepMed_231_FD_184240 | JGI IMG/M metagenome (GOLD analysis project Ga0208316, IMG submission 184240) | Marine viral communities from the Global Malaspina Expedition - Malaspina viral metaG DeepMed_231 (SPAdes) (version 2) | ecosystem: Environmental > Aquatic > Marine > Oceanic | place... | reverse complement strand
ACGGTCGTGATTCAGAGAGTAAACGCCTAGGTGTTAAGCGCTTTGGTGGCGAATCTGTTCTTGCTGGTAACATCATTGTTCGTCAACGTGGTACTCGTTTCCACGCTGGTGACAACATGGGTATCGGTAAAGACCACACGTTGTTTGCACTAAAAGACGGTAAAGTTCAGTTCGATGTTAAAGGACCGAAGAACCGTAAATTTGTAAGCATCGTAGCTGAGTAAGCGCGAAAGCTTCTCGCCGAGCAGGCTTAGAAAAACCCCGCGCTAGCGGGGTTTTTTGTTATCAGCAAGTGCATACGCTTTTATCTATTATACAACGAAGCGTATATGCACAAATTGGTGTAAACTTTAAGTTCGTATTTTTAAGTAATAACCCAAGGCAGAATTGCCCGGAGTGATAAATGAAATTTGTAGATGAAGCTGAAATTCGAGTGGAAGCCGGCGACGGTGGAAACGGCGTAATTGGCTTTAGAAGGGAAAAGTACGTACCCAAAGGCGGCCCTGATGGTGGCGATGGGGGCGACGGCGGCAGCGTATTTCTCGTTGCCGATGAAAACCTAAATACATTGATCGACTATCGTTTCGAGCGTTTCCATCGAGCCGAGCGTGGCCAAAATGGACAAGGCAGCAATTGTATTGGAAAAAAAGGTAAAGACCTTGAAGTGAGTGTGCCAGTAGGTACGCGTGCAACAGACAGTGATACGGGTGAAGTGCTTGGCGACTTAACTGCTCATGGCCAGAAGCTTAAAGTAGCACAAGGTGGTTTTCACGGCTTAGGTAATGCGCGATTTAAAAGTAGTACCAATCGAGCGCCTCGTCAGAAAACTAACGGCACGCCAGGCGAAATCCGCAACCTTAAACTTGAGCTTATGTTGTTAGCCGATGTGGGCTTATTGGGTATGCCCAATGCGGGTAAATCTACCTTTATTCGCTCAGTGTCTGCGGCTAAGCCGAAAGTGGCTGATTACCCATTTACCACTCTAGTGCCTAACTTGGGTGTTGTACGTCAGGATGCGCAGCGAAGCTTCGTGGTGGCCGACATACCGGGTCTTATCGAAGGCGCTGCTGATGGTGCTGGACTAGGGATTCGATTCTTAAAGCATCTTGAGCGATGCCGTATACTTTTACATGTGGTGGATTTACTTCCTGCCGACGAAAGCGATCCGGCTGAAAATGCAAAAGCTATTATCGAAGAGCTTGAGAAATACAGCCCGAAATTGGCAGAAAAGCCCCGTTGGTTAGTATTCAATAAAGTGGACTTACTGCTAGAAGATGAAGTAGAAGAATGTATAAAACACGTTGTTGAAACCCTTAATTGGGAAGGTCCAACGTATCAGATTTCAGCATTCCAAAAGCTTAATTTAGCGCCACTGTGCCACGATATTATGGACTTCATTGAAACCCTTCCTGCTATTGAGGAAACGAAAGAAGAAGCTGAAGACGTAGAGTTTAAGTGGGATACGTATCATCGTAATACCCTTGAAGCTCACGACGATTTAGGCGACGACTTAGATGATGACGATTGGGATGAAGACGACTACGATGTTGAAGTAGAGTATCGTAAGTAAGCTGATAAAAGGCGCATTCTTTGCGTTGCTAGCAAAGTGGATTTGCAGTATATAACGTAAACGTCACTAAAAACACGAACCTGATTATTCAAGTTCGTGTTTTTTGCATTTAGCGAGGGCGTTTTACATAATAGAGTACACGGCCGATAACACGTTGGCGGTTAAACCACCCCATCTTTTCGGTAGTTAACGAAGCCGCAGTGTTATCGCCGCTAAGGGAGAATTCGCCGTTAGGAATAATTTGGTGAACCCGTTTTATGAGGGTGCCAAAGTGTGGGCAATTAACCACGACTACTTGCCCTGGCCGTAACGCTTTTTTCGGCCACGTAAGCACAACAGCAAAATCGCCATCCAATAGTGTCGGTTGCATGCTATCTCCTGAAACCCTCACAATTTTCAGCATTAAAGATCTGGATAAACCAAGGTTAATGAAGGAGGGTAAGGGCATACTGCCTTTTTCGTTTTAACCTTTTTAGTCACCCAGAATCGTTCGGCAAATTCATTCACTAACGTCAGTAAATCTTCACCTTTCTCTCGGCTCACATGTTGTTTACACGCTGAACCAGCAAGCATAATTTTATGCACTAATTCATTGGTATCAGGAAACTGTTCAAATTGAGGGGCCTTAAAATAATCGCCCCATATAACGCGTACTTCATGCTTTACTTTTTCGGCATGCGTTTCTTTTTCTGAAATGAGGCGGCTCATCTGCGCTTGATCGGCAAAACTCAGGCTGTCTTTTTCCGCAAGTTCATTGAGCAAGTCAGTAAAGCGCACAACGCTGAGTGCTGCTAGTTGAGCCGTCATGGGATCATATATTTTACAAGGAATATCGCAGTGCGCACTGGCTGTGGTAAAGGGGTTAACTTTGTTTATAGAAGAAAGAATGTCGTAAATCATGGCGGGCTCCTAGTTTGATGTCGGCTTTTTGCGGTTGATGTATTTGTAAGCGCTATACGAACAGGCTGCAGCAACACTTGCTAGTGCTACGTAAAACACGGTGTGCAATACGCCACTTGTCCAGTGTCCATGATCATGTCCCGCGTGCGCGAACGCGCTGGCACTGGCTAAAATAGACATTATTGCTATACACATACGATGAATAAGTGTGTTCATAGTGGTTCCTTTAATACAAAGTGAATGATATCGGTCAATGCAATGCCTTCTTGATGTATTGCAAATTCGACCGGGTAGGGTGCTCACATTGCAAGGCTGCAAAGTGAGGGTAACGTTTTAAGAATACAAATCGTTGTTGACGGGCAATACTGCTACAACGCACGACGTGGGGATGCCGAGGTAATTGGCGTTCAATGGTGTCTATTAACCCTTCCACCTCTGTAATTGCGCCGTAGGCCAACGACAACTGCGTATTGCATGGAGCCGTTTCACTAGATAGGTATGCATCGGCAAGGTTGTGGTAACTGGTTAAAAGGGCGGTGAGTGACTCCTTTTTGGCTGGCGCCATACTCACTAAAACTTTCGCTGCCAGGATGGCTTGATGATATGTACCTATTGCCGAAAAAAGCCCCCCTTGTTCATATTGGTTGTTACCTCCACGAATAAGCGTTTCCCAATGTGCAAAGTCTACCGCGTACTCGTCTTTTGGTTTTAGGGAGAGAGTGGTGCTGCGATAAATAGGGGAATTAGTCATCGGAGTACTCTTGTCTAAAGGGTGAAATTGAAGGTAAGGGCGCGAGATGAAGTTCGATTAACCGCTGACAGTATGGCGTGTGTTCTATCAACAATGGCGTTTCGGTATAGTGGGAGTTTTACTTGAAAGTAAGCGTCTTCAAGGAGTTGGGCAAGCTGTGTAAGCTTTTTTATCATGGCGGGGTTTTCACCTCCGTCAATCTCTAGCAATATAACGGCGATATCAAAAGCACAACCTAAATACGGAATAGCTTCGCTGGCTTGGTCGCACTGCATTAAGAGTGTGCCCTGCATTTCGTCTCTCGCCATTACGTGTAGTGCCTGATCAGGATTACCATATACCCAGTCTGCATGTTTCGGACATAAATAATTTATCTGCATGATTTGTCCCTCCTGTTTTTAACAATAGGCCATTAATAACATCAATGCAAATGATAATGGTTGCTATTTGCTTTTGTCGTTGTGAGTGTTCTTGCCTGCATGTTGCTGGTGGTGAAGATTAAGCCTTATAAGACGGTACACTCTTTTCAAATAACGGGCTAAGTTGAGGTATGATAGGGTTATTAACCATCTGGAAGTTGATGTATGAAAATTGCAATGATTGCTGCAATGGCGCATGAACGCGTTATTGGGGCTGATAATGATATGCCTTGGCACTTGCCCGCAGATTTGAAGCACTTTAAGCAAATTACCCTGGGCAAACCTGTCGTCATGGGGAGAAAAACCTATGCCTCTATTGGTAAAGCGCTACCTGGTAGGCCGAATATTGTTATATCAAACAGTACGTCACTGCAGTTAGCGGATGCAGACGTTGTTTCATCTTGCGATGATGCTATTGAAAAAGCGGCAACGTACCTTACAAGTGACGATGACGAAATCATGATTATTGGAGGGGGGACGCTCTATGAAGCGTTCTTAGCGAGGGCACAAACGCTGTATTTAACGGAAATTGATTTAGCCGTAGACGGGGATACTTACTTCCCTGATTATCATGCACGTGGTGAATGGGCATGTACATTCGAAGAAAGACACGATGCAGACGAAAAAAATCCTCATCGCTACCGGTTTTTAACCTTCAAAAAGAAGGAGTAAAAAAATTGCCGATGTTGTAAGCATCGGCAATTTAAGTTTCTTCTGTTTTACTATACCCGTCTTACTTCGGCGGGTGTTCGAGTGTGTCAATCACCCATCTGGTCAAATAAGCTTTCTAACGAAAGGCCTTGATGACTCAGCATATCACGTAGACGTCTGAGCGCTTCTACTTGAATTTGACGTACACGTTCACGGGTTAATCCAATTTCAGCACCTACGTCTTCCAGGGTTGAAGGCTCATACCCCATAAGACCAAAACGACGTGCTAAAACTTCGCGTTGCTTTGGATTAAGCTCTTGTAACCATGTCACTATATTCGCTTTGATATCCGAATCCTGTAGGTTTTCTTCAGGTCCGAATTCTTTCTCATCTGCAAGAATATCGAGTAATGCTTTGTCGTTTTCACCACCGATAGGGGTATCAACCGAGGTAATACGCTCGTTTAAACGAAGCATTTTGGTGACGTCTTCTACTGGCTTATCTAATGCTTCAGCAATTTCCTCAGCAGTAGGTTCATGATCTAACTTTTGCGATAATTCACGCGCTGCACGTAAATAAACATTAAGTTCTTTAACAACATGAATAGGTAAGCGAATCGTGCGAGTTTGATTCATGATTGCACGTTCTATGGTTTGTCTAATCCACCAAGTTGCATAGGTAGAAAATCTAAATCCACGTTCAGGATCAAACTTTTCAACAGCTCGGATTAGGCCCAAGTTACCTTCTTCAATAAGATCCAGTAAAGCCAATCCGCGATTATTATAACGGCGAGCAATTTTCACCACTAGGCGAAGATTACTTACAATCATACGTTTACGAGAGGCTTCACAGCCTTTGAGAGCGCGGCGGGCAAAATATACCTCTTCTTCTGCTGTTAGCAGAGGCGAGAAGCCTATTTCGCCTAAATACAACTGGGTTGCATCAAGGTTTTTAGGATGGTCATCCGAACTAATTACAACGTCTTCAGTTTCGGGTGCATCGGTTAGTGTGTCGTCAGCTTTTAGGTCAGCTGGCATGTCAATAACGTTTATGTCATCTTGCGGTTTTGATTCGACGGCTTTGTTTAATTGGCCCATAATGAATCTCCTACTCTAAGGTTTACCTTATGACGTTTCTCCTTTATTCATTTTATTCTTATTCTTTATTGTTATTTTTGTGTTTTTGGCAGATAACGCATAGGGTCTAATGACTTACCGCGATACCTAACTTCAAAATGAAGTTTTACCGAATTTGTGCCGCTGTTTCCCATGGTGGCTATTTTTTGCCCCGCATACACCCATTCTCTTTCTTTCACTAAAATGGTGTCGTTGTATGCATAAGCGCTTAAAAATGTGTCGGTATGTTTAATAATAACCAAATTACCGTAACCACGTAGCGCATTACCTGAGTAAACAACTTTGCCTGCTGCGGCAGCGAGAATATCGCTTCCTTTTGCCCCAGCAATGTCTATTCCTTTGTTACCTGACTCTGATTTGCTAAAGGTACCTACAATGTTTCCTTTAGCTGGCCAAACCCACTTTTTCACCTTATCCGGGAAATGGGTGGGCGCTGTCTTTTTGACGTTTTCTGCCGTCTTTTTGACGCTGGTAACGCTTTGTCGCTTAACAACTTTTTCACCTTCACCATACCCCTGTGGTATAGGAGGGTCAACTAACCTTTTGTCTATGATTTTGGTGGTCGGAGGTGTAGACTGAGTGGTCTGCTTGTCTGATTTTTTTGTAGATTCAACTGATTTTGTTGGCTTTTTTTGTTGTGATGCGGGAGCAGTGACGCGCAATTTTTGACCAGGATAAATTCGAAAAGGGGCGGATAAATTATTGAAATCTGCAAGATCGCGGTAATCATTTCCCGTATACCATGCAATAGCAAACAACGTATCGCCAGGTTTCACCTCGTAGGTGGAGGCAGTAAAGCCACCGGACTCTTCTTCAAGTTGACTATTTAGCAGCACCACAGGGGCTGGTGCGGTGCGGCTACTGCAAGCTTGCAGTAGGGTAATTACGCTAGCAGCAATGAAAATAAACCATCCCTGTCTATTCATATTACCGCAATACCAGATAGGCGACGATGGCGAGGATTACCGTGGCCCAGCCCAGTATTTCGACATATTGCCTCAGTTTGGCCTCCATGGCTGCGCCCCCCCATCGCATTAGCCCAGCAACCAAGAAGAAGCGTGCGCCTCTGCCTACCGCTGATGCGAGTAAAAAAGGGAAGAATGCCATGTTTAGCACACCAGCACTAATCGTAAATACTTTATAGGGAATAGGAGAGAAGCCTGCGATAAATACAACCCAGACACCGTATTGTGCAAACCAGTCCATCGCTACGTCTAGTTTATGGCCGTACCCCCAACGTTCAATTAAGGGGGCAAGCCACACATCGAATGCTAGGTAACCTAAGAAGTATCCCGCAATGCCGCCCACAATGGACGCAAAGGTAGTAATAATGGCGAACCGCCATGCTTTATCAGGTTGCGATAGCGACATGGGAGCTAGCATGACATCAGGCGGAATAGGAAAGAAAACAGATTCTGCGAAACTTAAGCCACCCAAGTACTTTTCCGCGTTGGGGTGTCGTGCCCAACGTAACGCCATGTCGTACAATGGCTCAAACAGCTTCACATTAGTTCTCCTGCAATTAAAGGAACAAACCTAACGGCCTCTATTGTGGTGGTTTTTAATTCACCCTCCACCCTATCGATACACAACAACGATTGTTGTTCATTGCCAACAGGAATGATCAAGCGCCCACCTTCTTTTAATTGTTCACACAAATCTTGCGGTAAGCTACTGGCAGCAGCCGTCACGATAATAGCGTCAAATGGGCCTTTTGAGCTCCATCCTTTCCAACCATCGCCGTGTTTCATTGCAATATTATGTAAATCCAGCTGGTTCATTCGCCTTTTAGCGTGAAATTGCAGCGATTTTATCCGTTCTACGCTAAACACCTTGGCAAACAGTTGCGCGAGAATAGCTGTTTGGTAACCCGAACCTGTGCCGATTTCTAACACTTTTTCAGGTTTATTGGGGCTATCTAACAGCAGTTCGGTCATTTTCGCCACAATATAGGGTTGTGAAATTGTTTGACCTTGACCAATAGGTAGCGCGGTATTTTGGTAAGCTTTATGTTTTAGGGCGTCGGGTAAAAATGCCTCCCTTGGCGTGCCTGCTATGGCATTGAGCACAGACTGCGAACGTATTCCTTCGTCATAAAGCAGCTGTGCCAGGGCATCCCCTTTTCTGGAAGCTCTCATGATGTTGCTTATTTTCCTTGTTATGCGCGGTGTTACAACGTGATATCGGCGCTTATTATTGTTTGTGTACTTTCGTTACTTTGCTAGCCACGCCTTCATATTATCTAGGCTTTGGTAAGCGGTCATATCAACACTCAATGGGGTGACAGAACAATATCCTTCAGCAATAGCGTGAAAGTCTGTTCCCGGTCCTGCGTCTTGTTCTTTACCCGCTGGACCATACCAAAACACGGTTCTGCCGAAAGGGTCAGTGTCTTCAATCATGGGTTCAGCGCGGTGCCTTCTCCCTTGACGGGTCACTTCAATGCCTTTTAATTCTTCATAAGGAACATCAGGTACATTGACGTTTAATATTTGATTGGCTGGCAATGGATGTGTTTGTAACTTACGTATTATTTCTAACACAACCTTTGCGGCGGTTTCAAAGTGTTTAGCATCCTTTCCCACTAATGAGACTGCAATCGCCGGTAAGCCCATATAACGGCCTTCAGTGGCGGCGGCAACGGTGCCTGAATACACCACGTCGTCCCCTAAATTTGCGCCATGATTGATGCCAGATACCACCAATTCAGGGTCATTTTCTAAAATGCGTGATAACCCTAAATGAACACAGTCAGACGGTGTACCGCTTACTGAGTAATATCCACTGTCCATTGTCTGAACGCGTAGTGGCTGATGCAGTGACAATGCATTACTTGCACCACTGCAGTTTCGATCAGGGGCAACTACTGTCACGTCATGTTCACGGGCGACAATGTCATGCAATACGGCTAATCCTTTTGCAAAAACGCCATCATCATTACTCATTAATATTTTCATAAACACTCTTAAATACTATGTACAGGCGCCACTGTCTCAATGCACTCTCGAAGTACTGATGTGGCAAAACAGCCACTTGGCAACGAAAACGATAAGGTTAATGTATCACCCTTACTATGCCATTCAAGTTGTGAAGGCCAAATTTTTATTGCACGGCGTTCTTGTTCAAATCCGCACTGGGATAAAAAGTCTACTACCTCAGGGTGCGCACTCGCTATCGCTTGCTCTTGAGATTTAGCTTTTCCAAGAGTGGCTAACTCGCCCGCCCCCCACAACGGCGCAGAAGGACAAATGTCTTTTTGTTGATAGCGCTGCTGGCTTTCTTTTGATTCGGCGTTTTCAATGAAAAAGCTGTTTGAGCCAGCGAGTACCATGGCATCACCATCTTGCACCTTGTCAAAGTCACCCTGTGCAATTCGTGATGAAATCACCTCATTGAAAAACCAACTACGTAAGGCAGATAATGCCATTGAACGTTTATTTCTGTGGCGAATGGCTTCTCCGTTTATCATGCGTTCCGCCATGAGCAAATTGCCGCCTCGTTGGACGTCTCCCATTTCGTTTACGCGCATGACACCGAATCGCTGTTCACCATAGTAATTAGGCACACCATTTTCGGCAATCTCTGCTAAGCGAGACTCAATGGCTTCGGGATGAACAACTTGGCGAAGCGTGATGGTGAATGCGTTGCCTTTTAACTGTCCTGTCCGTAGCTTCTTATTGTGCCTCACTTGTTTTAATACTCGCACACCTTCCAGCTCAAAATCGCTAAAGTCAAAATCGGCTTTGCCTGGTGCGTGAATACCAAACCACTGCCGCGTTAACGCATATTTGTCTTTACGCCCAGCATAGGTTACCTGTCGCAATGGTAATTTTGTGAAACGAGCTAATTGCTCCGCCACAAACGCAGTGTTGTTATTCACCTTTTCTACGTAAATAAACTGATGTTCACCCTCACCACAAGGCGTATAACCTAAGTCCTCTTCAACGACAAAATCGTCGGCTTGAAACTTAAAGATACCGGTGGATACCGGTTTGCTAAAATAATAATTCCAATGCTGTGTTTCTAATGGCTTCATGCTTTTTCCAATAGCACCACAGCGTGGGCTGCAATGCCTTCTTTTCTGCCGGTATAGCCCAGCTTTTCAGTGGTGGTGGCTTTAACGTTGATATCATCAAGGTCGCATTCACAATCTTGCGCAATATGTTCTCGCATTTGGCTAATGTGTGGCGCCATTTTAGGGGCTTGAGCCACTATAGTGGTGTCTGCATTAATCAACCTAAAACCTTTATTTTTTACAATGTTTACAACGTGGCGCAGCAGTACACGGCTATCTGCACCCGCATAGGCGTCGTCGGTATCAGGAAAATGCTTACCTATGTCACCCATAGCAGCTGCACCTAAGATAGCGTCACACAGGGCATGTAGCAACACATCACCATCAGAATGGGCGAGTAAGCCTTGCGCGTGTTCTATCTTTACACCGCCGACAGTAATGGGGCCTTCACCGCCAAATTTATGTACATCGAAGCCGTGTCCAATTCGCATTATTCATTTACCTTATGTGTTTGTTTTATATAAAACTCAGCCAGTGGGAGATCAGCGGGGTGGGTTATTTTTATATTGGCAGGGTTTCCGTTTATGAGTGCCACTTTACCGCCAGCATATTCTATGGCCGAGGCTTCATCTGTGATGGTGACGTTGTTAGAGAGCGCTTTGTTCAATGCCCGCAAAAGTACGCCTGTAGGAAATAGTTGCGGGGTCAGTGCATGCCACAAATTTTTTCGACTTTCCGTATGGGAAATGAGACTGGCTTGGCCGTGATCACAGGCACGTTTCATGGTATCTCTCACGGGTGAGGCCAATATGCCTCCGGTAGTATTGCTGTTGTTCATTACGGCCAGCAGGGCGTCAATGTCTTGATGGGATACACAAGGGCGCGCTGCGTCATGAACTAACGCCCAACTTTCTTCTGGCAAGGTAGCTAAAGCATTTAACACCGAGTCGGCGCGGGTTTTACCGCCTTCCACCAAGTCTATATTGGCATTTGCTATTATTGGCAGCGAATGAATAAAGTCGTCATCATGACTTATCGCAATGACTACTCGGCTCACCGATGGGTGGTTAAGTAAAAGTGTCACTGTATGTTCTAGAATGGTTTTACCCGCTAGGGATAAATATTGTTTGGGGCGGTCGGCTTGCATGCGGCTGCCAACGCCGGCTGCGGGAATAACCGCAACAACATGGGGGGATGTCATTATTCTCACTTACTATCAGCAGGTAGGATCCGGTAAAAAGTTTCACCTCGCTTTATTAACCCAAGCTCATTTCTAGCACGCTCTTCAATGGCTTCTAAGCCAATTTTTAGGTCGTTAATATCAGCTTCTAACAACGCATTACGCTGAGCTAGGTTGGCGTTTTGCTCTGCCTGTGCTTGTACTTCTTGTTCACGGTTTAAATAATCGGGAATACTGTTTTTGCCAAACCATAACCGGTATTGCAGTAACCCTAGCAAAACGAGAAGTACAACGGGGATCCATTTATCTTGCCACACGAGAGCACCTGATATTGGGTTAGCGAAGAATAAGTAAGGGCGGCTAGCCGCCCTCTCATGTGTTGTATTATGCCGCGAAGCGGCGCTGAGTCAAAGGTGCTTTACTCCCCTTGACCGAATTTGCCCTTTAATTTATCAAATAGCTTGTTCTTCTGTTGCTCTACCACACTGTTTAATTGGGTTTGCAACAAGGCTTGCAATGCTTCGCTGTCGCCTTGGGCTGCACTCAGCATACTGTCCACGTCGACCAACTCACCAGATAAAAGCGACTGCTCGTTACTTATCATGCTGTTAAGTTTATTGTTAAGTTCGTCCAGTTTATCTTGCTGGGAGGCCGTTAACTGAGACAGTGCTGCTTGCGCAAGCTTGTTGTCTAAGTCTGACTTTATATTAAAGTTAGGGTTTGAAAGTGTACCATCAAGAAGCATGGTCATACTTAGGCTGCTTAATGATTGGAGTGCATTGGCAATAGCGCTAGTGACATCACTGCTGCCGGTTGCTTCCATCACAAGGTCTTGCAAGTCAACATCGCCGGTGCCGGTTAAGGTGTTGTCAGTCACCTTCATCGACCCTGTGGTGGTCATCAATGCCGAGGTTAAAACCGCGTCGAGCGTGTCGTTTCCACTAAAAGCCACATTCGACATATTGACGCCCGCTAAAGACCACACTTGGCTAGCATCGACTCCGCTACTATCTATCCAAAATTCACCGCTAGAGGTAAACGATTTTAGTAAGTCTCCTGCTGCTTCAATGCTAAAGGTGGTGGGGTTACCAAATACTTCGTGAACATTGGTGATGTTATTCCATTTGCTGGTGATTGCCTCGTTTTGCCAAAGTACAGAGACATTGGCTTCTTTCACTAAAATAGAGGGAATTTCGGTAGGCGCTTCACTTTTTTCTTCCCCTTGAATAAGGGGCATGACAATTTGCATCGCCGACATCAAGTACTCTGTGTATTCCGCCGCTTTATCGCCAAACACAAAATAGGTAACTTGTGACAGTGCGGCTTGATCGCCAGCAATCACGCCTTTAAGCAAAGCATAATCTTCTTGAGGCGCTGATTTAAGCGCGCTAATGGCTTCCGTTAACTCACGCTTTGCGTTTGAGGCTTTGCTAGTAAAGTCGGCAATGCGCGCGCGGTCGGCAGACATTTCTTCTTTTAACTGGTCAAACGCTGACTTAGCCTGAAGCAACGCTTGAGGGTCCTGGTAGTTAGTTTCTTTCAGCTGCGTGACTTGTGTTTTGTAGTAGTCGATTCGAGATTTATCAGGCAAATTACCATAATCTGTCTTGAGGCCTTCACCATAGGTCTCATAGGCAGCTTTGGCGTTCTCGATAGCGGCAGTGGTTTTCAATGGATTCCGTTCAAGGAGTTCGTCCACACTAGGAACGGCTTCTTGTGCTTTACTTTTTATTTCGTCAAAGGACAGTGAACGCTCAGGTACACGATATACTTCGCCAGTGGAGGCGCGCTCCGTATCAAATTGCACATCTAATAAATTGAGTTCATTAACAATAACTTCATCGTCAAGCAGGGGAGCTAAAGCCACATCGGCGTTCGCCTCTCCAACCAGAACTTGGTTGTGTGTGGATTTGGTGGGGTTGGTTAGTGCAATCCCTTTTAAGGTGACAGTGGTGGGAAATAATGAGTGATCAAACTCTGCAATATTAACTTCCGCCCCATAGGATTCACCCAGTTTAGACTCTAAAACTAATTTAATAATGGTGTTGGCGAATAAAAAATACACCAAGAAAAGCACCACAAAAAAGCCGACCACCCACAGTAATATCGACTTGCCTTTAGCCTTGCTACTCATTTTCCACTCCTTGATTTTGCTTAGCCTGCGTTTTCGTGATTCAGTGTAAATCAGTCATACGCAGACTTCCATACATACTAAGTAGCAGTTAGAGTTTAAATTTATTCGCAATATCCATTATCGCTACACAGCTTTCTTTCAGCGCTAAACTCGCTTTTGCGAGGTCATCAGCGGTTCGTAAGCTGCTATCGGCTGCCCCTGAAAGCGCGTTTATACGTATGTTCGCTTCATTGGCTGCTTCAGCTTGTTGCTCAGTGGCTCGGGCAATTTCACTGCTCATGCCTGAAATGTCGGTCATTAATCTGTCAGCCTCTTTTAGACTTTGATTGGCCTGCGTTGCATTTTCCACCGTTTTAACCGATGCCGATTGGCTAACATGCACCGCGTCAACGGCACTTTTGGCATTACTTTGCAGCTTTTCTATCATCGCTTGTATTTCATCGGTACTTTGACCAGTTCGACTAGCAAGGGTACGCACTTCGTCTGCCACCACTGCAAACCCTCTTCCTTGTTCACCCGCACGGGCAGCTTCAATGGCAGCATTAAGGGCCAGTAAGTTTGTTTGCTCTGCAATGCCGCGTATCACATCAAGTACAGCGCCAATGCTTTGTGATTGTTCGGCTAATGCCGTCACCACACTACTAACACTTTCAATGTCAGAGGTGAGTGAACGAATGTCGGTCACTGTGTGCTCCACAACCGTAGCACCATCTTGGACATTCGTACGCGCGCTAACGGTACTTTTTTCAGCAGCGTCAGCGTTGTTGCTCACGTCGTGAATTTGGGTCGTCATTTGCTCCATGGCCGCCGCCACTTGCAACATGTTTTCGTTTTGATCGTGCGCTTGAGCGTTGCTGTCGTCACTCACGCTTTTTACTTTCTCGGCTTGTTCAGTGAGGGCGGCAATGTTGTCTCTAATGCCTATAAGCGATTGGCGCATTTTGTCTGTGTACTGATTAAAGTAGCGTGCCAGACGCGTTATTTCATCTTGCCCTTTTTCGGGTAGCGAGCGAGTTAAATCGCCCTCACCACTGGCGATATCTTTCATGCGCTCTGCGATTTCCTGCACAGGCTTAACAATGCTGCCTCCTATGATGTAAATCAGCAGAATCACCAACGCCACACTGATCACGCAAAAAATAATAATGATGTTTCTTAAATGCGCATATTCTTCTTCTAAATGCGTTAAATAAATGCCTGAGCCTATTGTCCACCCCCAAGGCTTGAAGGCCTTGACGTAAGAAATTTTATCCGTAGGCGTATCTTCGCCGGGTAGCGGCCAGACGTAATCCACAAAGCCTTCGCCCTTCTGCTTGGCTGTTTGTGCCATTTCAACAAAAAACGCTTTGCCATTCCCGTCTTTAAAGGTGCGAAGATCTCTGCCATCTAATGCCGGCTTTATAGGGTGCATCACCATGCTAGGTGTTGCATCTTGAATCCAGTAATAATTACTGTTGTCATAACGCAGCGCTTTGACTGCTTCTAACGCTTGTGACTTTGCTTGTTGCGCATCGATATCCGTTCTATCTGCATAATGGCCTAATAATGTATGAACCACCTCAACGAGGTGTTTGTTTTCTTCATAAGATTTGTCTTTTAAGGCTTGATAGTGTCGATTTAATACAACCCCAGTGAGAAGCAAAAAGAGCAGCCCAATAAGCACGGCAATAATGCCTAGTCGTTGAATCAAACTAAAGTTTCTTAACCACATAATTAACACCCATTTTTTTCGTTTTATAAGTGTAGTCTTAATCTCGTATTTAAAAAGAGATAAAACATTTTATTAACATTTAGTGTGCGCCTTTTTTTGTGTGAAAGTAATAAGACGATAGACTTACTTTGCCCAGTGATAAGAAAGCGTAAACCTGTGGAAGCTGACGGGGAATTAGCGGTATTTAAAGAGATTGTCTTGGGTGGTAGAAAAAGTTGACAGCAGAGGCGTTTCACATAGGAAGTTTGTGCTAGTATCCGCGCAAATTAAAAGGTACCGTGATCTTCATCCTTTAGTCTAAAGTTTAAAGAACACAGGCGAATAAAAGCAAAGTGAAAGCTTTGCTAGCAAAACAGCGTGTTTCGCGATGAAAGAACCAAAGGTTTTCTTGACGAAACGCTTTTATTACAGCTATTTCTACGAAAGGGTTGCAATGCTCACTAACGACACACTTCATACAACATCTCCTCTGCGCCAGCGCATTCGTGACTACTATCGCATTAGCGAGTCAGTGGCCGTGGATCAAATTCTTCCTATTGCCGAAGTAAACCCTCGGGCGCGAAGTCGAGCTTGGGAACGAGCCAGAAAAATGGTGCTGCAAATTCGCCGTGAGCAAGAAGGGCACGGTGGTGTTGACGCGCTGTTGAATGAGTACTCATTGTCTACCGCCGAAGGGGTGGTATTGATGTGTTTGGCCGAAGCACTATTGCGTGTGCCAGACCGCGAAACACAAGATGAGTTAATTCGAGACAAATTGTCCAAAGGTCAGTGGACGCCGCATTTGGGGAATTCTGATTCACTATTTGTTAACGCATCTGCCTGGGGGCTCTTATTCACCGGCAACATGGTGAACTATGCAGATAAGCGTAAGCAAGAACAGTTTGGGTTGTTGAAAAAAACCTTGGGCCGCTTGGGTGAACCCGTTATTCGCCGTGCCATGAATATTGCCATGCGGGTGATGGGGCGTCAGTTTGTCATGGGTGAAACCATTGAAGATGCGGTAGACAGAGCCAAAGACAAAGAAACCAAGGGTTACGTTTACTCATACGATATGTTGGGTGAAGGTGCTCGTACTATGGGTGACGCCGACCGGTACTATGATGCCTACGTAAAAGCCATAAAGGTGATTGGGAAAGCGGCGAATGGTCGCGGGCCGAAACGCTCGCCAGGTATTTCCGTTAAATTATCGGCGATTCATCCACGCTTTGAGTTCTCTCATCGTGAACGCGCCATGGAGGAAATTCCACCGCGCCTTAAAGCCTTATGTCTTATGGCGAAAGAATACGATATTGGCCTTACCGTGGATGCGGAAGAAGCCGACCGTCTTGAGTTATCTCTGGACATTATTGAAGCCGTCTTTCGCGATAATGAGCTAAACGGTTGGACCGGCTTTGGCCTTGCCGTGCAGGCATACCAAAAACGCGCCATTCATGTTATCGAGCACCTGCGAGATTTAACCTTAGAGGTGGGCCGACCATTAATGGTTCGCTTGGTGAAAGGCGCGTATTGGGATACTGAGATAAAAATGACCCAGCAAGCAGGGTTAGAGGAATTCCCGGTGTTTACCCGCAAGTCATCCACTGATGTATCTTATCACGCGTGTGCCAACCGACTGCTTGAATATCGCGATACTATTTATCCGCAATTTGCTACCCATAATGCGTATACCGCTTCAGTCATTGTTGAATTAGCAGGGGATGACAAAGAAGGATTTGAGTTCCAGTGTTTACACGGCATGGGCGACACCCTCTACGATCAAGTGGTGACAGAAGACAAAATTCAGTGCCGAGTTTATGCCCCCGTGGGAGAGCATGAAGACCTCTTGGCCTATTTGGTTCGACGTTTACTGGAAAATGGGGCGAATTCATCATTTGTTAATGCCATTGTTGATGATGAAAAACCGGTTGAAGCACTACTGGAAGACCCAGTAGAAAAAACACAGCGTTTAAAAGTGCGCTATAACAAGTTGATTAAGACGCCTCGTGGCCTGTATGCACCAGAGCGCGACAACTCAAGAGGACTAGACCTTACTGATACCAATGCGGTCACTGCCCTTAAACACGAATTAGAACGCTGGCAAGAGTACTACAAAGTGACCGACGGCGTGCCTGAAGGTGCCACGCCGGTGTTAAACCCAACCGATAAAAATGATGTGGTGGGCTATCACTATTACGCCAAGCCAGATGATATGCGTCAAGCCCTTGATGAAGCGCAATCTGGCTTTGAAGCTTGGTCTAAAAGGGATGTGGCCGAGCGAGCAGAAATCTTAAATCGTACCGCCGATGCCTTAGAGCGTCACATGGCAGAGCTTATTGCCATTTGTATGCGTGAAGCGGGCAAGGTTGCACAAGACAGCATAGATGAAGTGCGTGAAGCTGTAGATTTCTGTCGCTACTATGCGGTGCGTGCTCAGGAAATAGCAGAAGATCAGCGTTTGCTACCTCGCGGGGTGGTGTTGTGTATTAGTCCGTGGAACTTCCCATTAGCCATATTCTTAGGCCAGGTGTCAGCTGCGTTAGTCACAGGCAACACGGTTATTGCAAAACCTGCAGAGCAAACAAGCATGATTGCCCAGCGGGCGGTGGACATTATGCACTCGGTGGGTTTACCGGAAGATGCGCTTAAATTGATTATTTCTCCCGGAAAAGAAGTGGGCGAAACCTTGTTACCTGATGAGCGTATTAAAGCGGTTATGTTTACCGGCTCTACGCAAACCGGCACCTTAATTTCTCAGGTGTTGGCAGAGCGTGGCGGGGAGCAAGTCCCGTTGATTGCCGAAACCGGCGGGCAAAACTGTATGATTGTTGATTCAACAGCGCTGCCTGAACAAGTGGTTGATGACGTTATTCATTCTGGTTTCCAAAGCGCGGGTCAACGCTGTTCCGCGTTGCGTGTTTTGTTTGTTCAAGAAGATATTGCTGATGATCTCACCGAAATGCTCATTGGTGCAATGAAAGAGCTGACGGTGGGTGACCCGACTCAATTGGCCACCGATGTGGGCCCGGTAATTGATGAAAAAGCATTGAAGAGCCTGACCGATCACCAAGCCTTTATGGAAGACAAAGGCACCTTGCTCTACCGCAATGAAATGCCAGCTGGCGCAGAGAAGGGCACCTTCTTTGCGCCAACGCTTTATCAAATTGACAACATACAGGTACTTGAAAAAGAGGTGTTTGGCCCTGTTGTTCATATTATTCGCTTCAAGTCGAAAGAGCTCGACAATGTGCTTGAGCAAATTAACGGCACAGGTTATGGACTGACCATGGGAATTCATTCTCGTATTGAAGAGCGCGCTAATGAATTAGCCGCGAAAAGCCGTGCGGGTAATGTGTATATTAACCGCAATATGATTGGTGCCATTGTGGGTGTGCAACCATTCGGTGGACGAGGCCTTTCTGGCACCGGGCCGAAAGCGGGTGGCCCTAATTATCTGCCACGCTTAATGATGGAGCGAGCGACACCTAAGCCGTCACATATTGATGATATCGATACTACCGATACGGCACTTGTAGGTGATGAAAAGATTGCTGAGCGTGCGCACATCATGATGGACAGAGCTAAATCGGTAGAAGCTCAATGGCGTCATACCGCACTAAATGATCGCATTTCAATGGTGCGTCAGTTGCTTGCTAAGATAGCCAAGGTCGATATTGTTGATGAGTTGGCAGACGATTTAAATCGTACCCTTGCCACAGCCCGTCAACAACTTACCAGTGTAGAGCGTAGGTTAGCAAAACCACAGACATTACCCGGTCCAACAGGTGAGTCGAATAAGCTATATCTAGAGCCCCGAGGTATATTGGTATGTTTTGCCGACAAAGAAGTCACGTTTGAGTATTGGTTACTTTCTATCGTGACGGCGCTTTCTACAGGGAACCCTGTGGTGTCGGTAGTATCGGAAATCTTCTACGACGAAGCGGTGGAAATTCAGAACAAGTTTGAAGCCACTGGCGCACCGAAAGGGCTGTTCCAAGTCGCTCGTCTAGCTCACCTTGATACGTTATTAATGGACGAAGACTTGTCTGGGGTAGTGGTGGACTCTAGCACGGAAAGAACGGCACGTATCACGGCAATGTTGTCTTCCCGTGAAGGCGCCATTTTACCTGTTATTACTGCTGAATATAACGACAATCTTATTCAGCGATTAATGACCGAGAAAACCATCAGTATTGATACTACTGCATCCGGTGGTAATACATCATTGATGACCCTAGTCGAAGACGATGAATAATCTCCATTAGCGTTGTGTACGCCGCTAAATAAAAAATACCAGCCTTTGTGCTGGTATTTTTTTTGCCTTAACCCTTCCTTAACCTTGGCTTTGAAATAATACCTCCATATAAGCGGCATTGTTTGTCGCGGTGCACCGATAAGGGCAGTATGGGAAAGGTAAATGATTAAAACGAAACAAACAGCATGCGCCATAGCACTGAGTTTGCTATTAGGTGCATGTGCCAATGTGGGTGACAAATCACTTAGCGAATCTGCAAAGACAATCACCGGCAATAAAGTGGCTTGGCAGCCTCTTACCCGTGATGACAAAACGTCTGCCGCGGCAATTACCGCAAGCAAGCTTACCGATCTCATTGATGTGTCTGGCATAGAGCACCTGTCTGACTTCATTGATGAAGCGCTAAGTCACAACCCCAGTTTGCAGCAAACACTGATTACTCTGCGACAAGCGCAGGTGGCCATTAAAAGTGCTGAGTCTCAAGACAATCTTAATATAGACGCCAGCTTAAGTGGCGCTAAAGGTGAGCAATCTGACACGAGTTTTACCGGTAGCTTATCGGTTAGCTGGGAGCTAGATTTATGGCAGAAAATTGCTGATGGTGTCACCGCGGCTAACTTAGATGCTGCGAGCGCGCGGGCGAGTTATCAGTCAGCCAGAGATAGCTTAGCTGCCAGTGTAATTCGAAGCTATATAGAGGTTATCACTCAACAGAATCTGCTTGCGATTGAACGTCAGCGCCTGCAAGTATTAGAGAACCAAGAAGCCATAATTTTAACCCGTTACAAAACAGGGTTAGGAGATTTGGATGATTTGGATACCGCAAGAACGAGCAGTGCAAGTACCCGTGCTACCATTGCTCAGTACGAATACGCTTTAGCGGCATCCAAGCGCACACTAGCGGTGTTGCTGGGTCGCCAAGAGCAGTCGCTACCTGAATTGCATTCAAATGTGTCCTATCCAGACGTACTTGTACCTTTAACGTCTGTTCCCGATCAAGACTTGGCACGACGCCCCGACCTGCAAGCCGCTTACTTTACGATCAAAGCTTCAGAATACAATGTCGATGTCGCTTACAAAGCCTTGCTACCTAGCATTAATCTATCTGCGGCATTAACCGACACAGCGAGCTCTGCTTCTGACGCCTTGTTCACGAACCCTTTGTGGAGTTTGTTAGGCCAGATTACCGCGCCACTTTTTCAGGGGGGGGAATTAAGAGCGCAAGTAGATACGGCCGAGCTAAATGCATTGACTGCGTGGTGGCAATACAAAGAAACCCTACTTAATGCGGTTCAAGAAACCCAAGATGCCATAGACAACGAGCGTACCCTAACGGCACGTATTCGCTTTACTGCAGAGGCAATTGACAATGCGCAAAGAAGTGTCCAGAGCACCTCTGGTGATTACCGTCAGGGGCTCGCTGACATTCTTGACTTGCTGTCTGTTTACAACACCCGCTTTGATTTGCAAGCGCAACAGGTTGAGTTGCGTGCATCACAACTTCAAAATCGTATCGACTTAGGCCTTGCTTTGGGCCTTGGAGTGTCTCAATGAAAAACAAGAAAGTTATCGTTACCCTTTTAGCGGCAGCCTGCATTGCGTTGGCTATTGTTTATACCATGATGAACATGGGCGGTGGACGCCCAGGGATGCCATCTAGTGCCGGAAATAAAGCCCAAGCCAATAGTGTGCCTGTAGATAAACAGGTAAGTGAAAAACCAGATACGCCTCGCGGAATGAATAAAAATGCTGCGTTTGCGCCAGCCCAAGGTGAAAGGCCTGCAAATGGAATGCGTGGCGTGGGCCCAAGGGCCGGAATGCGAAAAAGCAATGCCACAGAAACGAGTAACAGTAACTTGGCTCAGGTGGGGGTTTTCGCAGTACAAACCTCGTCCTATAAAGCGTCGGTAAAAGGGTACGGCGAAGTGATGCCTATAGATGCGCTCACCTTGGTGGCGCAAGTCAGTGGCCGTATTACTCAGCTTTCCGATACATTTCAAACCGGTGCTGTAGTGAAAAAAGGTGAGGTATTAGCCTTTATTGATGATACCGATTATGTCGAAGCATTAAGTAGCGCTAAAACTGATTATGAAAGTGCCGTGGTGGCTTTGGAAGAAGAGCGTTTACAAGGTGTTCAAGCATTAGATGAATGGCAGCGTTCTGGCTTAGAAGGCGAACCCGCGTCAGCGCTAGTGTTGCGACAACCTCAATTAAAAGCGGCGCAAGCAAGTTTAGATGAGGCTAAGCAGGTACTGGAAACAGCGAAGCGAGATTTGGCATTCACTGAGATAACGGCACCTTTTGATGCGCTCGTGGTGACCCGGGATGTTTCTTTGGGGAGCTATGTTCAGTCTGGTGAAACGGTTGCTACATTGTATTCGCTAAACACGGCTGAAATTGCCGTTGCACTATCGCCAAGTCAATGGGCACAGCTGCCCAATTTTACTGCCGGTGAATCTTTAGATTGGCCTGTAACGATTGCCGATTCAGCTACCGACAATCATTGGACAGCCGTGGTCTCACGGGCTGAATTACATCAAGACGCCAGTACGCGCCAGCGTAATGCTGTGGTTACCGTAAACGACCCTTTGATGCAGCCTGTACCGTTAACATTTGGCAGTTTTATTAGTGCAGAAATTGAAGGTCGCACGCTGGACAATGTGTGGAAAATTCCGGCGTCTTCGGTATCCCAAAAACAAGAAGTGTGGTTGGTTGAACCCGATACTGGGTTATTGAAAAAATTTACCCCTGAGGTGTTGTTTGAACGGGATGGGTTTGCCTTTATTACGCCGTACAACAATGCATTACGGGCACTAGTTGTGGCTCGGCCGTTAAACAGCTATTTAGAAAATACTGCCGTAGCCCCTGTGGTTGAAGGACGTACGGGAGGGGTAGGTCATGACTAATCACAAAGGGATTATTGCCTGGTTTGCGCAAAACTCTGTGGCAGCAAACCTCTTAATGGTGAGTTTGATCATTTTGGGTTTGGTCTCAATGGGGGATATTCGAAAAGAAGCATTCCCTAGTATGGAACCCAGATTTGTCACTATCTCTATGACCTATGAAAGTGGTGATGCTGAGCAAGCAGAAGAGGGGATTGCCATCAAAATAGAGAATGCGCTAGAAGCCATTCCGGGTATTAAACGCATTACCTCCACCTCAAATGCAAACGGTGCAAGCGTACAGGTAGAAAAGGAAACCGAGTACGACCTTGATGTGCTTTTCGACGATATAAAAACTGAAGTAGACAGTATCTCTAATTTTCCCTCGGATGCTGAAAACCCTGTTATTGATAAGGCGCGCAGACAGGAACATGCTATTTGGGTGCAGCTTTACGGTGATGCAGACCATGCAACTTTGCAATACCTAGGTGAGAAATTAGAGCGGGACTTATTGGCGACGGAGGCGATTCGGGAAGTCAGCGCAGGTAGCTTTATCGATCCTATGATGTCGATAGAAATTGACGAGGCAAAACTTCAAGCCTATGGGTTGACGCTTTCAGACGTGGCAAACGCCATTAATGAAGAATCTAATACCGCACTTACTACCAGTTTACGAAACAAAGAAAAGGTGATTCGGTTAAAAGCGTCTGAACAGGCTTACTATGCGAAAGACTTTGCCAGTATACCGCTTTTTACCAGCAGTAATGGGGTTATCCTAACAGTAGGTGATGTAGCGAAGGTTACCGACATGTTCGCCGACGATAGCTATAATTTATCACGCTATAATGGGCAAAATGGTTATGGTATCCAAGTGCTCATGGATGAGTATGGCGACGTCACCAAAATGGTTGAACAAGCTCATCGAGTGGTGGATGAATGGCACGAAAAAGGGCTGTTGCCACAAGGGATTGAAATTGAAACCTGGTACGATAAAAGTACGCTTATCACGGAGCGTTTAACCCTACTTACTAATAACGCCCTAATGGGGATTGCCCTGGTGTTTGTGACACTTGCGCTGTTTTTGAACCTTCGAGTGGCATTTTGGGTCGCGGCGGGATTACCGTTTATTTTCTTCGGCACCCTGTATTTCATGACAGACTCATATACCAATATGACGTTGAACGAAATGACCACTTTCGGCTTTATTATGGCATTGGGGATAGTGGTTGACGATGCGGTTGTGGTGGGGGAAAGTGTCTACGCCACCCGTAAACAGTACGGTGATACTTTACAAAATACCATTGCGGGAACGCACAAAGTGGCTATTCCTACTTTGTTTGGGGTGCTCACCACAGTGGCAACCTTCTTTGCGCTTTCTAATGTTTCTGGTGGTTTAGGCACCTTGTATTCCCAGTTCGGCACCATTGTTACCTTGTGTTTACTGCTATCAGTGGTGGAGTCAAAACTCATATTGCCTGCTCACTTGGCGCACCTACCAACCAAAACCACACCTAAAAAGGGCATTGCGGGGCTGTGGAATAAGGTACAAGGAAAAGCGGATGCTGGATTGCAATGGTTTAACTACCGGTTGTATCAGCCTCTTTTAAAGGTCACGGTAACTTACCGCTATGCCGCTGTGCTGTTTTTTATTGCACTATTTGTTGTTGTCATGAGTTTGCCATTAACCGGCGCGGTGCGAGTGAGCTTTTTCCCTAGCATGCAAGGGGACACCGTCACCGCTAACTTATCTCTTTACAGTGACGCAAGCTTTGGGCAAAACGAGCGCAATTTATTGTTGCTAGAGCAAAATGCATTAGAAGCTGACCGTCAACTCATTGCTGAAAAAGGCGCAGAGGGCTCTGGCATCAGCAGCTTACAAGTCACCGCCAGTGGTGATCAAAGTGGCACCATTACGATTTCGCTAGATGAATCTCAGCCTTATTCGTTAGATGAACTCTCGGCACGATGGAATGCGTTAACCGGCACCTTGGAGGGGGTGAAAAGCCTGAAAATTCGCTCCCGCAGAGAAATGGTCGATGGCTTTAAAGTGGAGCTTAAAAGCATTAACGAAGATACGCTTATTGCGGCGAACACAGCTTTTCAGGAAGTACTTGAAGACATTGATGGGGTGTATGCCATTGAAAGCTCGCTAACGCCTGGCGAAGCGATGATGCGTTTTGAGATTACGCCTCAAGGGCGAGCGCTGGGGATGGACACGCAAAGCTTGTCGCAACAGTTACTAAAAGCGTTTGGTGGTGAAATTGTACAGCGTTACCTGCGCGATAAAAACGAAGTAAAAGTGAGGGTGCGGTACCCTGAAGAAGACCGCATGAACCCCTCTGACGTTATGAATACGCAAGTGCGCTTAGATGATGGAACTGTGGTGCCTTTGAGTGTGGTGGCCACCGTTTTTCAAGATGTTCAGCAAAAGCAAGTGGTCCGTATAGATGGATTGCGCGCCCTAACAGTAAGCGCCTCGGTAGATAGTGACATCATCACGTCAACAGAGTTGGTTAATTACTTAAACGAGAGCTTTGTACCTCAGTTAGAAAAACAGTATCAAGACTTATCGCTTTATTTTGCTGGGGAAGCTGAGCAGCAGGCGGAAACCCAAAGTTCGATGCAAAGCGTTTTTATCCTCGCATTGCTGTCTATATTTGCTTTGCTGGCCATACCGCTTAAATCGTATATCCAACCTTTGATTATTATGACGGCCATTCCGTTTGGTATTGTGGGCGCTATTATTGGGCACTGGTCGAACGGTTTAATGCTTAGTCTATTATCACTTAATGGTATCTTAGCGCTAAGCGGCGTTGTGGTGAACGACAGCTTGTTGTTAGTGTCGCGGTTTAACGCATTACGCCGAGAGGGTATGGCACTAGAAAATGCAGTGATTGAGGCCTGTACCAGTCGACTACGGGCGGTATTGCTCACCTCAATTACCACCTTTGTGGGTTTGTATCCAATATTGGGTGAAACGTCGATTCAAGCACAGTTTCTCATTCCGGCGGCAGCTTCTTTGGGGTATGGTATTTTGTTTGCTACTGCGATCACGCTTTTATTAATTCCCGCATTGCTGCTAATTTATGAAGATGTTGCGGGCATCGGCGCGCGCGCGAAGAAAAGCGTATTGAGAGTGACGGGGTAGTAGAAAGAATGATTCGAGTATTATTAGTTGAAGATGACTTAGGCTTAGCTGGGAATATACTCGACTATCTAGAGCTTGAAGATATGGTGTGTGACCATGCGGCAAATGGCATGGCTGCACTGCACTTTCAGCAAACTCACCGTTATCAGGTCATTATTCTTGATATTAATTTGCCGCAAATGAATGGCCTTAGTGTGTGTGAGCATATTCGAAACGAAGGTGATGATACGCCGATTATTATGCTTACTGCACGCGACAAGTTGGAAGACAAGCTGGTGGGGTTTGAAAAGGGCGCTGACGATTACCTCATAAAACCTTTCGCCATGGCCGAACTGGTGGCGCGAGTGAGTGCTTTGGCGAATAGACGCTCAAGCCAAGTGAATCAGTTAACCTTTGGGAATGTGATTTTAACGGTAAATCCAGAGGTAGCCATGGCAAATGGTGTGGCAATTAAACTTAGCCCTACAACTTATAGGTTGCTAAAGCATTTAGTCCGTGCAGGGGGAGAGTGTGTGTCTCGTGCTACCTTGGTTGAAGCCGTATGGGGGGAAGATGCACCGGAAAGCAACGCGCTAAAAGTCCATATCCATCATTTGCGCAAAGCACTAACGCAAGCAAACGCTAACGTGCAGTTACTCTCACGGCCTAATAGCGGGTTTTACTTGTTTACGGAGCCTGCCCATGGTTGAAGGGTTAAGACTGAGTCTACGCAAGTATGTTATTTTAACCTTACTGGCAGTGGCCAGTGTGATTTTTGCCCTGTTTTCTATTCAGTCTGCGGATAACTTTCTAGACGGCATGGATGGCATGCTAAGAAGCAGTATGGTAAGAGCAGCAAAGAATGTCGTTGTTGAGCCAGGCGCCCCTACACAAGTACTAGACTTCTATATTGCTGCAACGTATGACGATTTACCCGACACGGTAAAACAGAGCTTTAGTGAAGCCACCTTAATGCCGTTCATCTTGCACAAAGATATTGATAAGCCCGATATGTTTTCCCGCCCTCGTTCGGCTAATTTTTTGGTCGTGGTTCCGCTAGAAGACCGCGGTGAGGTGTTTGTATCTCAAAGTTTTCGTGCTCCCCCTACACCGAATAAAAGGTCGTTTCGAATAGGTCATGAGCTTTATAGTATTCTTGTGGGTGTGGCAGCGTTAATGGCCTTTGCTATTGCACTTTTTCTACTGCTACGGTCTGTTTCTCGACCGGTAGAGTCGCTACAACAATGGGCCGCAGGATTGGATGAAGCTCAGCTAGACGCACCTATTCCTAATTTCCGTTACAAAGAGCTAAACGCCCTTGCTGCTATTATTCACAAAAGCCTGCAAAGCGTGAAGCAGACATTAGAGCGAGAGCGAGAGTTTGTGAACCATGCCAGTCATGAACTCAGAACCCCTATCGCGGTAGTAAGAAGCAGTGTGGAGCTTTTATGCCGCGTGGTGGATGTGGAAAACAGTAAAGGCAGGAATGCAGTATCGCGTATTGATAATGCTTCTAAGACCATGGCTGACTTAACCGAAACTTTGTTGTGGTTAGGCAGAGAAGAAACCACCGGGTTAGTTGAACATCAAGTGGATGTCGCCGAGATGGTGAAAGGGTTAGCTGACGATCTAATGTACTTGTTACAAGGGAAGTCGGTGTCACTTTCTCTTAACTTAGACCCATGTACGCTCATGCTGCCGGAGACTGCCGCGCAAATTGTTATTGGCAATATTATTCGTAATGCCTTTCAACATACCTATCAAGGAAAGGTCAATATACGTCTTAAAGGCAAGCAACTTGTCGTCACCAACGTCGAGGACAGTGCCTTGGCAGCGCCTCGTTTAGACGATACAGGAAGTGGTGTTGAAGAGGGCTTTGGGATTGGTCTTAAACTGATTGAAAAGCTTTCAATCAAGCTTAACTGGGCGTATCGACCTGAGTTTACTAAGAAAGGGTATTCGGTTACGTTAGCCATTCGTTCATTGACGGCACCACAGGTATAGCCTGTGGTTTTAAGGTCATGCACGCCACTATTTCAACGTCATACGCACGCGGGCATGAGCCCGCGCCATCATTAAATTACATCCACTCTTTACTGCGATTGCGTTTTTTGGGTAGGTAGGTGAGAAACACGCCCAGTAAAATCCCCGCACCCGCGACCATGCCGCCACGTGTGAACCAGGTGACCATTTCATCTTTATCTGCACTTTCAACCTTAGCGGTGAGTCGAGTGACTTTTTCAGCCTGTGTCTGTGTTTCAGTACTCAGCTGCGCGACTTGTTGACGTGCGTCATTAAGTTGTTGGCGTAAACGTGCATTTTCCTGGGAAGCGGCCTGTAGAGCAGCTTGACTGTCAGCCAGTTGCTCGCTAATGATAGGCAACTGCTCAGATTGAGACATAGTGGTGGTGACAAACTTAGATTCTACCCAGCCCGTTCTGTCTTGATTATCTTTTATCTGAGTGTAGTCAGTTTCATTATCGCGACTTAATACAGTGACGGGGGTGCCTGCCTCTACCGATCCTAAAATACGATAGTTTCGGCTAGGGCCTGTATGCATAAAAATAAACAGGTCGTCACGAATATAATGTGAAGAAGATGCGTCTTGTGTTGGTGTATTGTCCTGCAAGGCGAACGCTTGGCATGAGCATACAAACAGGGCAACAAATAACCACTTTCGAATCATAGGTAGTCCAAATACTCGTTGAAAACATGGAGATGGTATTGGTTGACCGACATAAAGGCAAGTTTGTTCCACTTTTGTCTAATTTTAATCGTACGCATAAGGTATGATGGCGATGGCTGCTTGCTGTTTCATCGCGTTAAAAGCACATAAGAACAAAGCACTATCGATGCACATTAGTACCGCTTGATCTTCGTGCAGGGCTAGACAGCGCACAGCAAGGGTTGGTATAAGTTTACAACATAATAAAAAGGTCACAGCGCGTCGATATGTCTGAAATAGAACTAAAATTTGTCACGCAACACGATGCCCATCAAGCGTTTAAAGAGCGGGTGCTTCCGCTTTTCGAACGTCATCACGTTAAGGTGTTATCCCATGAAGAATTGCGCTTAGAGAACGACTACTACGATACCGAGCAGCAACATTTTCAACAAGCGAAAATGGGGTTTCGCGTACGTGGCAATAACGGCACTTACGAGCAAACGCTAAAGACAAATGGAAAAGTAAGCGGTGGTTTGCATCAGCGAGCTGAATACAACATACCTTTAGCAAATCCATCCCCTGATCTCACTTTGTTTGAGTCCGATGTTTGGCCCAACGATTGGCAAATTCAGTCGATGAATAGCCAGTTGGTGAAGCAATTTAGCACCCACTTTACCCGCCACGCCTATGTCGTGGAAGTGAATCATAGTACCGTAGAAGTGGTGCTAGATTGCGGAGAGGCGGCAACCACTAAAGCAAGCTCACCCATCAACGAAATTGAATTGGAATTGCAAAAAGGCGATATCGATAGCTTGTTTGTACTGGCTGCCTATATCAACAACGCCATGAACGTGCGACTTAGTGATGTCTCAAAAGCGGCTCAAGGTTACCAATTACTCCATGGATTAACTGCTAAAATTAGGCCCTTGCCCAATTTTCTCGCACTTTCCACCGAAACTACCACCGAAGAAGCGTTTTGCAGTGCAATTCAAGTGGCCCTTGCCCATTGGCAGCACCACGAGCATATGTTTATAGAAAGTGGGTCAATTAAAATGTTGGCTGAAGTGGCGAAAAGTGTGCGCTTGTTATTACAAAGTGTCTCTTTATATCTGCCCGTGCTTCAGTGCCCTCAGTTATTGTCGCTGCACAAAAGGCTCACCGCCTACGCGCAACAATGGGGTTGGCAAGATGATTTGCAGAGTTTGCGTTATTTGCTGTCGAAAAAGAGCTTGTTCCATAAAACCCTGAGTAAGCACCCCGCTATTGTCAGTTACTTGCAAGGCAGAAAAGCCGGTTTATTACATGCGCACGACCCTGCCCGTTTATTTTTCGATTCACCCGCCACCGAAATCAAGTTGCAAGCCATTGATGTCATCAATGCGTTGCCATGGCGTCAAGAGGCGACGGGTTACCAATTACCTGTACTTGATCATGCGAAGGGATGGTTGTCTCAAGGATGGCAAACGGTGCAGCAGAGTATGCCTGTGAATAAACCGATGGCACCGGCTAATTATTCCGCAGTAGAAATGCTATTGCGCCAAACCTTGTGGAGTGGTTTTTTACTCGGTGACTTGTTTGTGGAAGAGCGTGGAAACTTCCGCGCGCCCTGGCTTGACTTACTCACAGGTATCGATGAATTAAACGCCTTACTCATGTTAAAGCGTGCGGTACAAGATGCCGAATTAGAAAGCCAAGCAGAACTAAGCAAGTGGACCAGTGAAAAACTAAGTACCTTAATTAAAGTCATGGAGCGCACGCGCGCGGTAGCCATGCAAAAAGATATTTACTGGTAAATCCGTAGCATCACGTTAACAAGGATGTGGTTAAGATGAGTTCAGCACCGATATTTGATTACCTACTTTATGCCTTACTTGCAGGGTACGGCGTGGTAGTGATACGTTTTTTGTACCGCAGCAAACACCTTGCACAAACCAAGTGGCTGGCGTTAGCAATGGTGAGTTGGCCACTGTTTATGCTAGATGAATGGATTCGCCTGTGGCAACTTGACGCCTTATTACCCCTGTACGGTTTAGGGGATGTTTTCGCCGTTATGTTAATGTCTGCTTGCTACCGCATGATTAAACCTATGTTACTGGCTCATCCAACACGACGCCGTCGGCTTTGGATTCCTTTGGCGATAACCGCGCTAAGTCAATGTGCCATTCTCCTTATACCTGCCAGTGAGAAAGCCCTTTGGCTTGGTGCTGCGCCAAGCGGCGCACCGTTGAACTTATGGCCCGCCTATCTGCCAGCCTTACTGACAGGGTTCAGTGTTTTGTTATTGGGTATTTTTATTACCGAGCAGGTACAAATGTATCACCATCACTTACCTGAACAGGTTGTGGATGTCCGTGAATTCCGTATAAAAGGCGTCACTGGGGCGTCGGGAGCAACAGTTGGTGTGGCTTTTACTAGTATTCTGATGGTGACGGCAGCAACCTTTGGGTTTTTCGCTTTGCCATTTTGGCAAAGTTTGCATCATGTTATTATTGGCCTGTCTTTACTGGCAATTTTATATGCGCTGACACGGCAGGTTAGCACTTCGCCTTCCCCTTTAGATTATCAGCGATTGGATATTGGAGAGGCTAAACCAGCAGAAATGCGCGAAGTCATCAGCCGTGCAGAACGTGCCGTGATCAAAACCAAAGCTTACAAGCAACTCGGGCTAACATTAAAAAGCTTTAGTCACGATGCCGGAGTAGACCCTACCACGTTGGCTATTGCACTTCAGTTGGAACAGAAAAAGAATTTTCGCAGTTTTATTTATCAATATCGATTAGATTACGCTAAAAAAGTGTTGTTACGAAGTGATGCTAATATTTCCAGTGTTGCCAAACGTTTGGGGTTGAACTCTGAAAAGTTTCTTGGTGACGTTTTGGTTAAACACTTTCAAAGTCACCCCTAAAACTAGCGGCTTGAAAACGCGTTAATCAATATATTGTGAGTAAAGGTTTTGCGTAAATAAAATCCTCTTGGGCGAGTCTTAATTCGTTCGCCCTCAGGGCCTAATGCGTCAGTGAGAACTTTGCCATTTGCCGCTTTAGGACGAATATGCAAGGCCACCCCTTGCCGTGAGGTCATCGATTCTACATTTCCGGTGAAAATATGTTCAGTCAGTTCTTCCCAGTCCCGCTGAAGAAGAGTGTCTTCCTGAAGGCTAGGCTGCCACATAAATCCCGTTGCAACGCGCCGCTCAGCTAAGGGGATTCGCCTATCTCCTTCAATAGGGAGCCATAGCACCTGCTGTAATTTATTTCGTACATTACTGGTTTCCCACGTGATGCCTGGTGGCATTAGCAAAGGAGCAAAGCACACATAGGTGGTTTCCAGCGGCCGAAAATCGCTATCAATTGGAATGGTTTTTAATTCGATACCCAACTCTGGGAAATCTTGTTGCGGTTTTGACCCAGCACTCGCTCCTAACCAACGTTCTATAAGCATGCCTGGCCAGCCCTTATGTCGCTGTAAGTCTTTAGGTATGGCGACTTCAGCCAATGTAGCAAGTTCGCCTAAACTTAAGCCTGCAATCGCGTAACAACGCTCAAGTAGGGCTTCTGCTGAGGAAGGCGGGGTAGAAGGTGGTTGCATATTGGGCTCGATAATTTGGTGACGAAATGCAGGTATTTCGATTAATGCTTTGAATGCTGTATATATTATGGAAGAATGCAAGAATATAAAAGTATAGTGTGCTCGGGAGTCTATGTGATAGATGCCGATGGATTCCGTGCGAATGTGGGCATAGTGATTTGCAACAAAATGGGTCAAATATTTTGGGCAAGACGTTATGGTCAACATTCATGGCAGTTCCCTCAAGGCGGAATTGATGAAGGGGAATCTGCTGAACAGGCTATGTTCCGAGAGCTACACGAAGAAGTGGGACTGACATCGAAAGATGTCACCATTTTAAGTGTGACTCGAAACTGGCTGAGATACAAACTGCCAAAGCGGTTAATCCGCCAAGGGAGTAACCCGGTCTGTATAGGCCAAAAACAAAAATGGTTCCTGCTACAGTTAGACTGTAACGAGCGGGATGTAAATGTATTGAAAACAGGGCATCCAGAATTTGATGACTGGCGATGGGTCAGTTATTGGTATCCCATCAGAAACGTGGTGTCGTTTAAACGTGACGTCTACCGTCGGGTGATGAAAGAATTTGCGCCCGTGGTAATGTCGGCACAACAGCGGCCACAGCAGCGCCAGCATTCAGCAACTCAACGACGTGGAAAAAAGCGTAGGCGAGGATAGGTGAAGGAGTATTAGGTGTCGTCTCAGGGTAATTCAGGTGCAATGCTAACCACATTAAAACGTATTGTGCAGGAAATGAATCGTATTCCTGCACTGGATACTGCGCTTTTTCGCCTAGCTAGCCAAGTCAAGCAAACCTTGAAAGTGGATTCTTGCTCGATTTATCTTGCCGATTACGATGCCCAAGTGTTCACCTTAAAAGCGACCGATGGCTTGCACCCCGATGCCGTAGAGTTGGTGAGAATTGGCTTTTCTGAAGGTCTTATTGGGCTAGTAGGGCAGCGAGAAGAGCCGCTTAATATTGTCAATGCCCATAGCCACCCTCGTTTTAAACACTACCCAGAAGTTAAAGAAGAAAGTTATAACGCCTTTTTAGGCACGCCCATTATTCATCAGCGTAAGGTACTGGGCGTTATTACGTTGCAACAAAGTGAAATGCGCCGCTTCAGTGAAGACGAAGAGGCCTTTTTAGTGACGTTGGCGGCACAGTTGGCTCTTGAGATCACCAATGCCGATATTCGAGGGGCACTGAATAATACGTCAAGCGTTGAAGCCATTGTGCAGCAAAAGAACGTGCGAGGTATTGCTGGCTCCCCTGGGTTGGCCATAGGTTTTGGTTTTTCCCCCGATAAATCGATAAACCTCAAAAACTACGTTATCAAGCGAACTCGCTCGCCATCTCAAGAAATTCAGCGTTATCGCTCAGGGGTTGAAATTACTCGCCAGCATGTTGATAGCCTGTCTTTGCGCTTGGACGACGGCATACCTGACGACGTTAAGTCTATATTTCAGCTGTATCATCAATTACTTGATGCCAATAGTTTAGGTCGCGAAGTTGAGGAAAAAATTCGCGAGGGTTGGGATGCGGGCTCCTCTCTTAAAATGGTTGTGGACAGTTATGCGGCGCGCTTCCAAGCTATGGAAGACCCGTACATGCAAGAGCGCGCCATTGATATTGTTGACTTATCTGACCGTATTTTAGTCAACATCCTCAGTGAAGCGAATGGCCAAAAAGTAGAAGAAAAACGCCCCACCCGCGATAGCATCTTGGTGGCTGAAGAAGTCTCTGCCACTATGCTAGCGGAATTTCCTCGGGAGACCTTGAAAGGCATTATTTCCATTCGAGGTTCTAATAACTCTCACGCGGCTATTTTAGCGAGAGCCATGGGCGTACCCGCGGTCATGGGCTGTCAAAATGTGTCTCCGTCGTTACTCGAAGGCAAAGAAATACTGCTAGATGGTTACGCCGGTGAGGTGATTGTTTCGCCCGAGCGAAACATTAAGGCTGAGTTTAGTCAACTTATTGAAGAAGAGTCGGCCATTACCGAACGCATAGACGCTGAGGCCGGGCAGCCCTGCGAGAGCGTAGATGGTTGTCGAATGGAGCTTTACATTAACGCAGGTCTCTCTGCGGATGTAGAGGCCAACGCTGACTTTATCGGTGCAGGTATCGGCTTGTACCGTACTGAAATTCCTTTTATGTTACGAGAGCGCTTTCCCTCTGAACAAGAGCAGGTAGCGCTTTACCGTCAGGTTCTTGAATCGGCTCCTAACTTGCCCATTACCATGCGAACATTGGACGTGGGCGGGGACAAGCCTTTGCCCTATTTCCCTATTAATGAAGAAAACCCTTTTTTGGGCTGGCGAGGAATTCGTTTAACCCTCGATCATCCTGAAATATTTCTTGTCCAAGTTCGGGCTATGTTGCGCGCAAGCGTAGGATTAACCAATCTTCAAATTATGCTTCCCATGATTTCAACGGTCAGTGAAGTTAAAGAAGCAAAACGATTAGTGAACCAAGCTTACTTTGAGATTTGTGACGAAGTATGTGAAAACGGCCACGGATTGCAGCGCCCAAAACTCGGGATAATGTTGGAGGTGCCTTCAGTCCTGTATCAACTTTCTCAGTTGGCTCAACATGTTGATTTCTTCTCTGTGGGGAGCAACGATTTGACGCAGTATTTGCTCGCGGTGGATAGAAACAATACCCGCGTGGCTAGTCTATACAACAGTTACCACCCCGCGGTCCTTGCAGCCCTTAATAATATTGTTAAGCAAGCAAACGAAAATGCAATACCAGTCACTATTTGCGGTGAAATTGCTGGCGAGCCAGCGGGTGCGATTCTCTTAATGGGAATGGGATATCGCCGCTTAAGTATGAACGCGTTTAATTTACGTAAAATAAACTGGCTAATTCGAAAGGTCACCTTAGAAGAGAGCAAACATTTACTCTCGCAGGCGTTGAATTCCGTTAGTCATGAAGAAGTGTTCGGACATCTGAATGATTATCTGGAAACGAAAGGGTTAGGTGGGTTAATCAGAGCGGGAGCGTAATTTGCCTCCTTGTAGATATCTTCAATAGATTGTATTCACAGTCGCATGTAGACTAAAGTATAAAGTCGGGTGCAGTCAGCTGAGATTATGGTAGGCTTGTTAATCGCTAGATAGAGGGAAGCGATGGAACCCGTTTCAATTATATTTATTAGCTGTTTGGTGCTAGGGCTAGTCGTTGGCTTACTTGCGGGTATGTTAGGTATTGGCGGCGGATTGATTATTGTGCCTATTTTGTCCTACCTGCTCATTCATTTTGCCGGTATGACCATAGACAATGTCATGCCTGTGGCTGTGGCTACATCGCTTTCAACCATCATTTTTACGGGGCTTTCCTCGGCATCAGCGCATTACCGACTAGGAAATATGAACGGTACCATTGTGGGCTATACCGGCTTAGGTATCGCTATGGGTGCAGTGATAGGCGCGCAGTTAGCAAGTTATATGTCAGGGGCATGGTTAAAAAATATTTTTGCTGCGTTTGTTATTGTCATCGCATTGCAAATGTTGTTTGGTAAACAGAAGGCATCAGGGAATAGCGCCTCGCCTATTATGCTTGCCTCCATTGGGGCTGTCACTGGCGTGGTATGCGCGTTAATGGGCATAGGTGGCGGAGCGCTGTTAGTTCCTGCGTTAGTTTGGTTTAATATCGATATTCGCCGCGCTATTGGTTGCGCCGCGTTCGGCGGACTAATCGTCGCTATTTTTGGTACAGTGAGTTTTGTTATTGCCGGTTGGAATGTGCCTGACTTGCCGCCTGGCAGTGTAGGATATGTATTTGTACCCGCTACCTTAGGCATAGTGGCTACCTCGGTATTTACTGCCTCTATTGGGGCAAAGGTGGGGCAAAAAGTGAACACAAAGGTGTTAAAGGCCATTTTGGCATGTCTGCTGGTAGTGGTAAGTATTAAAATGATTGCAGGATTAGAATAAAACGTATGGTTGAAAGTGGTTATTTGGTTTTTCCGAGTATTGACCCCGTCATTTTTAGTGTTGGGCCAGTAAGCGTACGCTGGTATGGCATGATGTATCTTGTCGGCTTTATCGCCGCCTATTTACTTGCACAAAAGCGTCTATCGCAAACAAATTGGAATCGTGACCAATTAAGTGATTTGCTGTTTTGGAGTTTTGTCGGGGTTATCCTTGGCGGGCGGTTAGGCTATGTATTCTTTTACCAGTTTGGCATGTTCTTAGATAATCCGTTGTACCTATTTAAAATATGGGCCGGTGGAATGTCCTTCCACGGCGGTCTACTCGGGGTGCTTACCGCCTTATTTTGGCAGGCAAAAAAAATGCAAACCACATTTTTGCAACTCGGGGACTTCGTTGCGCCCTTAGTGCCTATAGGGTTAGGTGCAGGGCGAATTGGTAACTTTTTAAATGCCGAGTTGTGGGGCAGAACCACAGATGTGCCTTGGGCCATCATTTTCCCTAATGCGGGCAGTGTGCCACGCCACCCATCGCAGCTTTATGAGTTTGCCCTTGAAGGTGTGGTGCTATTTGTTATTTTATGGCTGTTTTCTGCGAAAAAACGACCTGTAGGGGCCACGAGCGGCTTATTCCTTTTAGGGTATGGCAGTTTTAGATTCTTCGTAGAATATTTCAGAGAGCCTGATGCACATATTGGTTTGTACCAATTAGGCCTTAGTCAGGGGCAACTACTTTGTTTACCAATGATTGCGTTAGGGTTAGCGCTGATCATTCGCGCTTATACGCGCTCATCCACGCAAGTTGAACAAACGAAAACATAAGAAAAATAATGAAAGAATACCTTAAGCTAATGCGCCACGTTCGTGACAACGGCGTGAAAAAAGAAGACAGAACAGGCACCGGCACCTTGAGTGTTTTTGGTTATCAAATGCGCTTTAATTTGCAAGAGGGGTTTCCCCTTGTTACCACCAAAAAGTGCCATTTAAAGTCTATTATTCACGAGCTTTTGTGGTTTTTAAAAGGCGAAACAAACATCGCCTACCTTAAGGAAAATGGCGTCAGCATTTGGGACGAGTGGGCCACAGATGAAGGCGAATTAGGGCCTGTTTATGGTCATCAGTGGCGCAGTTGGGATCGCGGAGACGGCACCTCTGTGGACCAAATTGCAGAGCTTATTGAACAAATTAAAACCAACCCAGATTCCCGTCGTTTAATCGTGAGCGGTTGGAACCCAGCTGTTTTACCCGATACCGATTATTCTCCGAAAGAAAATGCCGCAACGGGTAAACAAGCTTTGCCGCCTTGCCATACGCTGTTTCAGTTTTATGTGTTAGAAGGTAAATTAAGTTGCCAGTTATATCAGCGAAGCGGGGATATTTTCCTTGGCGTTCCCTTTAATATTGCCAGCTATGCTCTTCTTACCATGATGGTCGCGCAGGTGTGCAATTTAGAGCCCGGCGAGTTTATTCATACCTTAGGTGATGCTCACCTGTACAGTAATCACTTAGAGCAGGTGGAGCTACAGTTAAGCCGTACACCGTTTACGCCGCCGACAATGAAAATAAACCCAGATGTAAATGATATTTTTGGCTTTAGTTTCGACGATTTCACCTTAGAGAACTACCAATCTCATCCACCTATAAAAGCCCCAGTAGCAATCTAAGGAAAGAATGTGACTACCCAAGTTCTAATTTGCGATGACTCGGGCTTTGCCCGACGACAAATGGCACGAAGTATTCCGGATGGGTGGGATGTAGATATCGCATTTGCTGAAAATGGTCAGCAGGCTATCGATCTTATTCGCGAGGGTAAAGGCGATGTCCTGTTTCTCGACTTGAATATGCCGGTCATGGATGGCTATGAAACGATGGCCTATATCCGCCAAAACGACCTTCCCTGTTTAGTCATCGTGGTATCCGGTGATGTGCAGGCACAAGCGAGAAGTAAAATGCTCAGCTTAGGTGCTATCGACTTTATTCGTAAGCCCATCGACAACGAAAAATTATCAGATATTTTAAATGCCTATGGTATTTATAGTGGCGACAAACAGGCCAGCGATCGTCACGCGCCACCGGCAAGCGTCGACAACCTAACCCTTGAAGATCAGTTTGACGCCTATCGAGAAATGGTGAATATCGCTATGGGGCGTGCCGGAGAGAATTTAGCCGAGCTCTTCGGGGAGTTTATTGAATTACCTATTCCCAATGTGAATTTACTTGAGAGCAATGAGCTGTCGATGGCCATCGCAGAAATTAACAGTAAAGACAGTGTGTCAGCGGTTTCTAAAGGCTTTGTTAGTGCCGGGGTGGGGGGTGAAGCGCTGGTCATATTCAACGACACTAACTCACAAAATATCGTTCAATTATTGAAGTATGAAAACTATCAATCATCGGGCAATGTGGAGTTAGAGGCACTGATGGATGTATCTAACATCCTTATAGGCGCGTGTCTCAATGGACTATCAGAGCAGTTAAACCTGTCTTTTAGCCATACGCATCCAGTTTTGTTGGGACAACATCAAGGCCTCTCCGCCCTGTTAAGTGACAACGTTAAACAGTGGGGAAAGGTGATGGCCATTGAAATTGGTTACGCCATTAAATCGAGAAACATTGCTTTTGACTTATTGTTATTGTTTCCCGATGCAGCCATGAATGAAATATACGCGCGGCTAGTAGAAACAAACAGGGATGTAAACTGATGGACGCCTTCGCCTTAAAACAGAGTATTACCAACGAGCTTATAAATGCCATTGATGTAGGTGTAGTGGTGCTCGACAGTGACTTTTGTGTCGAGGTGTGGAACCAGTTCATGGAAAATCATGCGTCAATTAAGCCAGCTGATATTGTTGGCCAGTCCTTATTTAGTCACTTTCCGGAAATTGATGAAGGGTGGCTTAGGCAAAAGTCAGTTCCTATTTTCAACTTACGTAGCCCTGTCTTTATCATTTGGGAGCAGCGTCAGTATTTATTTAAATTTGGCGCAAACCGCCCCGTCACTTGTGGCGCTCACCAGATGTATCAAAATGTCACCATGTTTCCGATCATCGGCGACAATGGCGAAGTATCGCGTTTTTGTATCATGGTGTATGACGTTACCGATCAAGCATTAAGTAAATTAGGCATGAGCCGTCTGAACGACGAGCTTAAAGTCGCCAGTCGCATTGACGGTTTAACAGGGCTTTTTAATCGGCGCTATTGGCAAGAGCGTTTCGAGCAAGCCTACAAATTAGCGAAACGAAGAGAAAAACCTAGCACGGCACTCATGTTAGATATTGACCACTTCAAAAAAGTCAATGATACCTATGGGCATCAAGCCGGAGATAGCGTTATTCAAAGCTTGGCACATTTAATTAAGCGATGCGTCAGAGAAACCGATTTAGCGGGGAGATACGGTGGAGAAGAATTTGCCGTTATTTTGACAGACTCAGCGGTGGATAATGCTGTTACGGTCGCTGAGCGCCTAAGACGTCTGGCTGAGCATTCACAGGTTGAGCACGAAGGTCAAATTATCAAATTCAATATAAGCGTGGGGTTAGCAGAGTTTTCTCCGTTGTGCGATTCGCCTATGGAGTGGCTTGAGCGAGCCGATCAGGCCTTATACCAAGCCAAGCAAACCGGCCGAAATAAATATTGCGTGTGGCAAGAGCAGTAACCTTAGGTTATGCCTGTTAGCCTTGCGACGGTAGTGGCGACACGTCATGCAATACAGGTTAATGCTCTGATTGATATAAAAAAGACAGCCTAAGTGTATTTTTCAATTCTTGGAAGGTAACCGGCTTCACTAGATGATACCGAATACCCGCTTTTAAGCTTTGTTCCTTGTCGCTTTTATGGGCATTGGCCGTGAGCGCAATAATGGGAATACGTGGGTGCTGTTCTCTTATTATACGCGCCACTTCAAGCCCATTGATGTCTGGAAGGTTAATATCTAACAGTACAGCATCAAATGCGCCTTCTCTCGCCGCAATGATAGCTTCTTCCCCAGAGCGCACGGTGGTGGGGATATGGCCCATGCACAGCATCATATTTTCAACCATTTCAGCATTTATTGCCTCATCCTCTATCACTAATACCCTAGCATGAGAGAAGCTTTGTAATGTTTTTCCTCGTGGATTCGCTAAATGGTGAAGACAATCTACAATTCTATTCTTATCAATTGGCTTCACAAAAGACTGCCATACTTCAACGTTATGGTTGGCGATAATATTGGCAATATCCGGTGTTGCTGATAACACAATAATTGGTGGAGTACGGTCACCATAAATGGCAGTGAGGGTGTTGATGAGCTCGATGCCGTTAATGCCAGGCATATATAAATCGACAAACACCCCCGAAAATTGCAGTACCTCGTCATGTAAATTGAGTAAGTCAGAACCGGATGCAAAGCATCGCGTTCTATAGCCTTCTGCATTAATGAGGTTTTGAATATGAATGCGGGATATTTCTAAATCATCCACAATCGCAAAGCGGGCAGTGCCACAAACATGTTGCTCAGGAACATCGTCGTTAATGGGGCTGATGGGTATATTAAGGGTAAATTCACTTCCTAGCCCTTGTTCACTGTTTACTTCTAAGCTTCCATTCAGTGCGTCGAGCGACTTCTTCACTATCGACAACCCAATTCCTGCACCTGGGTAGCGTTGATTATAGGGTTGGCTCCCACGGTAAAAGCGTTCAAAGATTCGCGCTTGTTCCCCATCGCCAATGCCAATGCCTGAATCTACCACTTTTACCACAAGGTAGACTTTTTTGTCCTTCACTTTAGTCGTGATATTGGTATCTATAATACCGTTGGAGGTAAATTTAACGGCGTTATCTAGAATATTTTTTAATATATTGGCAATTAAGGTGGGGTCGCCGTCAATGTAGTGGGGCACGCTATGACTACAGTGCATACTGAACTCTACTTGTTTATCCCTTACTTGAACTGAGAAGGGCGCAATACATTCATCCAGTAAGCTAATTAAATCAATACGTGTAGTGTGAGGGGTGATGGATGATTCATCACTTAGCACATCGAGTAAGTTATTCGTCAAATTAAGTAGGCGAAAGCAAGACTGTTCCGCTTGCTGAATTAATTTGGATTGCTTGTCTTTCATATTCGGTAGTAGTTCTAAAGCGGCGATAATGGCACTTATTGGAGCGCGAAATTCGTGACTCATTAAGTTTAAGAACTGCTTTTTTCCCGGCTCCAATGGCAAAGGTGACTGAGAGGAATAAGTTGATAAATTGCTTTCACTTTTCTTTGATTCGTCGGTGAGAGGATTCGCCTCGAGTGTGCGCGCCTGCTGTCGGCTTTTATACAGGTGCCAGGATACGATAGTAAGGCTAAGCAACAGTATTGCGAAGGCCAAATTGAGCGTCATTTGCGCTTTCTTACTTAAGGCATCTTCTTGGGATATCAGTACTTGTTCTTGTATCTGCAAATGAGTAATGATGGCGTTTAAGGGGAGCTTATTTGATAAAAGCCGCAGTGCCTCATCCGGAGAATATTGAACTAAGCTTCTTAGCAGGTTTAGGGTGGTTATACTTTGATGAATAAGCCCCGCATTCCCAATGGATTCTCGGTACGCCTCATATTGATCAACTTGTATGATGCGGCGGGAAAAGTCTATTTCGTCCTCTTGTGTTTTTAGGTAATTGACGAAATGAAAGTCAGCTTCAGTGGTAAGGCTAAGTAACTGACGTTGTAATACGAAAATGGAATCTAGATTTTCATCCTGGTAATAGCTTTCAACGTTTCTTTCAATATTGTAAAAGGTATTCTCTACACCATTCAAAGATAGCAGAGACGCGCGCAAGGCGGTTTGCTGTTGAAACAGTGTGTAGTGATAGGCGTAAAAGAATAAGGTTAATCCAAGCATTAGCCACATAAGCGGCACAAGGCGAGTTTTATACATCGATAGCAGGTGAGTGACGTAGCGCATTTATACTCCATTATGACAGCCAAGGTCGTCTCGTTGTGCGCGATATAGCGGGTTAAGGCGAGCGTTAATTTCCAAGGTAGATGGAATATACCCTAACTTTAGTCGCTAAAGGCTGAATTGCCAACTTTGTGTTCCTGTTAGGTTGGCGGGTGTTCAAGGTGTTGAATTTTGTCCTTTATTCGATATAAGAAATACAAGCTTGGTAGCACCATTAAGGCGGTAGCAATGAAAAAGAGGCTCCAATTGCCATCAAGGGCATCGACAACGAAACCACTGCCCGCCGCTAAAAATGTTCGCCCAGCAACGCTTAACGAGGCCATTAGCGCGTATTGCGTGGCACTAAACGCTCGATGACATAAAAGCGAAATGAAGGCCACCATGGCTACGGTACTCCATGCTGATGTGAAACCATCCACGATCACAGCGGCAGCTAATAGGGTAACGTTTGGTCCGGATTGAGCAATCCATGCAAACATCAAATTGGACGCGGCCATGGCAATACCCGCCGTCATTAAACCACGATAGATACCATAGCGAATATTCACCATACCGCCCACAAGTGAGAATAAAATAGTCACCCACCAATTAAGCAGTTTCGAATAGGTGCCAATATCGCTGTTTGAAAATCCAATTTCTTTGTAAAAAACCAAACTCATGCGACCTAGGAAGGCTTCGCCTATTTTAAAAAGAAAGATAAACAATAGAAAAGAGAGAGCGAGTTGTACCCCATTACGAACGAAAAACTCAGCAAAAGGCGCAATTAAGGTTTGCTTTATCCACGTTAGGAACCGATTTTTTGTTGAGAGCGGAATGTGAGACACCGCACTTTCTAATAAGCGCTCTCTGGCAATCGCCGGCTCTTTTGCTAATAAGGTGCCTAACATCAGTATGCCCATTGCCGCGGCAAGTAAGAGGTACACGTTGGGCCAATAAAAGTAGGGCGTATCTACGAGGAAAAACGGAATGGCGCCCAGGCCTCCAAAGCCGGTCCACCATCCTGCAGTGGCAACGGACGATGCGGCAGAGAGCCCATCTTTATCGCTTTCATCAATGATATCAATTCTGTAGCCATCAATAGCAATATCTTGTGTGGATGAACATAGTGCAATACAGAAACTAAAAAGAGCGAGGTAGAAAAGATGCGTGTCAGCGGTAAGTTGTGACATTGCAACACAGCCGAGGGCTATACCTATTTGCATGGAGATAATCCATCCTCTCCGTTGCCCTAAGAATAGGGGTTTAACGCGGTCTATCAGCGGTGACCATAGGAAATTAAGGGAATAAACTGAGAAAACTATGCCAAAGAGTCCGATGGCCGATCGCGACAAGCCTTCATCGGCAAGCCAAGCATTTAAAACTGAACCAATCATCACCCAGGGAACACCGCTTGCAATACCAAAGATAAAAATACTGAGGTAGCGACGATCGTTAAAAGTTTTAAGGGACTGCAGCAAAGAACAACTCATCAGCAATAGGGGAAAATGCTATTGAGCCATGTTAGCACTTAATGTGCAACGTCTTAAATAAGGAAATAATGCCTTCTTGATAGCAATGACCATTGATACCAAGAAGGGCTATTAACAAATGAAAATTCTACGCCGACATTTAAGGGCGAATGCCTACGCAGTCAAACGGGCAGTGACCTTTGCCTTCTAAAAAAAGTACACAGTTAGTGAGCTCTTCTATAAGGTAGGTATCGTGTGCCAATTTATCTTCAGGCCAATAATGAACTTGGTGTAACAAATGCCAAAATACACGCTCTTTGGGCGTATAGGGTTGCGTAAAGGTGTATTCTATCTGGCCCCACTCTTCCATACTATCCCAAAAGAATAGCTCGACCTCCTCGATTGGAAGCTCTCCATGCCAGAATGCTCGCAAATAAAAACACAGCTGTTTGGCTTTTTTATTGACAAACTCTTGTACAGTCACAGAGATTCAGCCGCTGGTTAATTTGTTTCAATGAATTATAGTTTAATAAGAACTTACTGCCTTAAACGCCGATACATTTAAAGCTAGGTTGCTGTTTTATTGCAAAAATTAGACTAAACAATTTGCGTTTGTATTACCAGCCTAAATATCGTGTCCAGCCAATAATATGTCCACTAAGAATATGAATATACGGGGGTTTGTCATTGTCCATTAGACTAAAGGTTGAAATTTGAGCGGGGATGGACTGTTGGCGGTAGTGTAATTTTAATGAGGTGGCGGCTTTATGCCTGCGTTTAGAGGCTGTTTGATGTGCCCAGGCATTCACATTGGGCAATGATAAATCGAGCACGGGAAAACTAGTACTGGCAATGACATCAGGGATGGCACGGTTTATTTGCGCTTCTGGCCAAAATGGCGAGAGGGTCACCAAGGTGCTTGGTGCCGCTATTTTTTCCTGCGCCCCTAAATCTAAAACTTGTGCGGCGGTCATTCCTTGGGAAACAATCACTCTAAACCCTTGATGTCCTTGACTGTAATTGTCTAACGCGTTGAGCAATACCACAAGATGTTGGGCACTGGCTTGATAATCGAGTTGGGTTGAACGGCTGTCTATTCTTGGATGGGCGCCGCTATTCTCGCCCTTTGCATCTTCACTTGTATTTTCAGTCCAAACGGGGTTGCCTAAAATTAAAGGAATAGGGCTTACAATACAATGCCAACCTTTTTCACTTAACGATTCAGCTAACGCTTTTGATTGCGTAAGATTCAGCTCGTTAGAGGACTGGTCGGCCAATATATACACCACCCCGCGAGAAAGCGGTGTAGAAGCGGGAATGTCAAAGATAGGCACCGCCGTATCGCCCACCATCAATTGAGACAGTTCGTTGGGTAAAAAGGCGTTTGAAATGTCGCTGTAAAAGCTTGCCCAGCTCATTTTGCAAAATGCACTAGCAATTAAAAAAGCCAAAATGAAACGAAAGGGACGGACCATGTTATACCTGTATATTTTCTTCATATTTATATCGGCAAGCGCGATGACTTCTTCAATAAAATTCTAGTATACAGCGTATAAAAGGGTTAGCCCTCCTTGAGCGCAACGCATTCGCAGCGCTATGCGCTAGGGCCTAATCTCATCAAACAGGGGCCTAGGCACATAGTCACTAAAAGGAATAGGGCTATTAAATGTCATTGCTTCTAGGGTTACCGGATGTGCAAAACAGAGCGATTCAGCATGGAGTTGCAACCTAGGCGCCATGGCTAGCGCCTTCTCATGGGCATATAGCCTATCACCTAATATGGGGTGGCCAAGGGCTAACATGTGCACCCTAAGCTGGTGGGAGCGACCTGTCACCGGATATAGCGCTACCAGTGTTTCGTCACCCTCTTGTTGTATGGTTTGGTAACGAGTGTGAGCAGGTTTACCCCTTTCATGATCTACCATTTGCTTTGGCCGGTTAGGCCAATCGCAAATAAGCGGTAGCCTTATCTCGCCCTCTGTTTGTTCAACGTTGCCAAACACTCGAGCGAAATAGCGCTTTCGAGTTTGACGAAGCTCGAACTGCTTCGATATATGCCTATGACTGGCCTTATTCAAGGCCATCACCATGATACCAGAAGTGGCCATATCCAAGCGATGCACGACAGTCGCAGTTGGAAACACATGGTTTACTCGGCCGATTAGGGCATCTTTATGCTCGTCAGCCTTTCCAGGCACACTGAGTAACCCGCTGGGTTTATCGGCCACTAAGATGTGGTCATCGTAATACACTATACGTAAATACGGTGACATTGGAGGCCGGTACACGAAAGAGGGGTTCGCCATTAGGGATTATTTACCACAATACGTAATGCATCCAATTGTACATCAGCAGACTGAATAACCTTGTTTAACGTTTGCATTTGCGTTTCTATAAATGCAATTTCACTGTCTCTTACCGCAGGGTTACGTTTTTGTAAGTCTTTAAGGCGCTGAATTTCCCCATTTAATGTTTCATGCATGTTTTGCAGGGCATCGTGCAATAGTGTGTTGGCTTGTTGATGCGCCAGTTTTCTTGCGGTTTCAATAGCAAGCGTAAGGGGTTGTTGTAAAGCCTTAATGAGCTGTGAGGAAATTTTACGGCCCACTTTGCGACTAATTTGCACATCAAGATCGACGGCGTTACCTTGCGCATCTAAACAAATCCGCACCGGTGTTTGAGGTAAGAAGCGGCCTAGCTGTAGAGATTTTGGTGCGCTTGCATCAAGTACGAATAACGCCTCTACCCAATATGCCCCTTTGGGCAATGTGGGATCTGCCATAAAGCCCATGCTGCTTTTGCCATGAACATCAGTAAGAATGACATCAATGGCGGTATGCACTAATGGGTGATCCCAGCTTAAGAAGTGCACATTTTCTAATACCGTGGCCACACGACGCTTATAAGTTACGGTCATGCCTTCTGGATCAAGTCCAGGAATTTGGCTCACCATATGTTCAGTGGGCATGAGAATAAAACAGTCGTTATCTTTTTCTTCTTGTTGCACGCCAATAGCGTCGAAGACGCGACCCATAAATCGTGACAAGTCTTGGGAAGTATCAAGGTCGATAATGTCTTCTAATAGTTTCTCTACCCGACCTTCCCCCGACGCGTTGAGTTCTAAAAGGCGATCCCGTCCTGCTTCTAGTTGGCTGACGAGCTGACTATTTAGGGTATGGCTTAAATTAATGAGTTCTTCTCTTGCACGGTCGTCTGACGGCTTAAGGCAAGCCCCAATAAGTAAGGGTTTGACGTCGTCAAAAACCCCAGCACCTGTGGGGCAGGTCTTTTCAAATGCATTCAAGCCCTGGTGATACCAATCTACCAACACATTCTGCGCACTTTGTGCTAAGTAGGGTACGTGGATTTGTACCGTATGCATTTGTCCTATGCGGTCTAAACGGCCAATGCGCTGTTCAAGTAAATCTGGCGTAATGGGTAAATCGAACAAGACCAAGTGATGGGCAAATTGGAAATTGCGCCCTTCACTACCAATTTCACTACATAGCAGAATTTGAGCACCATCTTCATCATCGGCAAAATAGTGAGCGGCTTTATCTCGCTCAACGATGCTCATACCTTCATGAAACACACTATGGCGAATGCCTGTTTGTGTTCTTATCACTTCGCCAAGCTCTTGTGCTGTGCGTGCACTGGCACAAATGAGCAATATTTTTTCTGGCTTAACCGAGTTCATAAAGTCGAGTAACCACTCAACCCTGGGGTCTACCTGCGTCCAAGTATTGACCACACTAGGCATGCGTTCGGGATAAAGCGCGTAAGTGAGGTTGCCTTCGCTTAAGGCGGCATCGTAGGCCGCGGGTAAGGCAAGCGGATATGCAGATAATGCACGATCTGGAAAGCCTTCAATATTTGCACGGCGGTTTCTAAACAACATTCGCCCGGTGCCGTGACAATCAATAAGTTGATGAACAAGGTTATTGCGAGCTTTTGCATCATTCAAATCGCCGGCGTGAGCCATTATGTCAGGGGCGAAGTCATTCAGTTTAGCGCGTTGCTTTGGATTGGGCTGGGCATCAGATAGCAAGGGGGCGACGGCGTCCGCCAACTGGCTATAACGTGATTCTTCGGTTAAAAACGCCTCGTAACTATGAAAACGGGCAGGATCAAGTAACCGTAAGCGAGCAAAATGACTTTCATGGCCTAATTGGTCAGGGGTCGCGGTGAGCAGAAGCACCCCTGGCGTTGCGTTTGCCAAAGCCTCTACACATAAATATTCTTGTGAAGGCGTGTCTTGAGACCATGCAAGGTGATGGGCTTCATCAACAACCATTAAATCCCATGAGGCCGCTTGAATCTGCGTTTGGCGTTTAGGGTTTTGGCTAATGAAATCGATACTGCTAAGTACCAGCTGGTCGTTTTCAAACGGATTGGCATCATCGTCATCCAGTGCTTCACATCGACTTTCATCGAAAATAGCAAAAGGTAAATTCACCCGTCGTAACATCTCAACTAACCACTGATGCACCAGTGAGTCAGGGACCAAAATAAGCACCCGCTGGGCACGGCCAGTGCGCAATTGTTGGTGAATGATTAAGGCGGCTTCAATGGTTTTACCCAGTCCAACTTCATCAGCAAGTAATACTCTTGGAGCGTGGCGAGAGCCCACTTCAGACGCAATATGTAGCTGATGAGGAATTAGGGATATACGCGCTCCTGCAAGCCCTATAGTACTTGAACGTAAGTATTCGTATTGATGATTAAGTGCACTAAGGCGTAAATCGAACCATTTGGGATTGTCGAGTTGCTCGCTAAATAATCGTCGCTCAGGTTGGTTTAAGCGAATGTGGTGGTCCAGCATGGTTTCAGAGAGGCGTACTTGGGCTTTATTGTCTTCCCTGATACCAGAATAAATGCACACGCCTTGGCTTTCTTCGATGTCAGAGATGGTCATTTCCCACCCGTCCTGACTTTTAACCGTTTCACCAATATCAAAAATTAACCGCGTTAACGGCGCTTCTTGTTTGGTGTACATTCGCGCTTCGCCTGTGGCAGGGAAGAGAATTTCAACTGAACGAAAATCGACACCAATAACCGCACCAAGACCCAGCTCGGTTTCTGTATTACTTAACCAACGCTGACCAATAGAAAACGGGCTTTCTGAACTCATATATCACCAACCTTTTTTACGGGGGCGGTATTGTACGCATTGCGACATAATAAGTCATTAATACTAGCTCATTTGTCGACGATTGAGAGAAGCGTGAATGCATCCGATGCTTTTTGCCGTCAAAAATAAAAGTAGAAAAACAGTGCCAAATTTAAAAATCTGGATTATGGTGGAATTAGACGTTCGTGAAATTGAAAAAGCGAACGTTGGAGGCAAGGTAACACAGCTTGCTTCTCAGTCGACGCGATAAGGGGGTGAAGTCCTGTTCGAGCGACAACTTCTCCTTTACGCGGAACTGTTACCTTGCAAACTGCGCAGTTGCAGTGAGCCTGGCTTTATTTACCGGAGTGAAGGATGCCCAAAAGAAATTCTAGCGATACAAAAATATACGTCCTCGATACCAACATTCTGCTGCACGAACCTCACGCCTTTCTCTCTTTTAAAGAACACGATGTGGTCATTCCCATGACAGTGTTAGAAGAGCTCGATTATATAAAAGACAGTAAAAAAGACGTGGCTCGTGATGCCAGGGTATCAATTCGCGCAATGGAAGATTTGCTACATGATGCCACACCGGAAGAAATGTTAGCGGGAGTCACGATGGAAGGCATGGGAGCGGGTTCTACCGCGCCCTCGGGAAGCCTCTCCATTTTCACTGATCTGAATATGGCGGAAACCCAGCAGGTTTTTACTAGCAATGAAAATGACAACCGCATTATCAATGTGGCGTTACATCTGCAAAAGACATTCGCGCCTCAGCAGGTGGTGTTGGTAACGAAAGACTTAAATATGCGCTTGAAAGCAAAAGGCGCAGGCTTAGCTCACGTTGAGGACTACCGAACCGATCAATTAATTACTGATATCAAATATCTGTCCCGAGGCTTTCATCAGTTCGAAGGCAATTTTTGGGATGCAGTTAAAAGTGTAGATAGCCGAACAGAAGGGCGTGACACCATTCACACGGTACCAAAATCTATGTTGCCAGAAGCCTACGTCAACGAGTTCTTACTGGACGACAGCAAACATTTTGCCGGGTTAGTGGAGGCTGTTAATCAGGACTCCCTTGAAATACTCGATTTAGGCTATGAGCGATTAATGAGTCGCCATGCCTGGGGCATTACGCCCAAAAATATAGGCCAGGCTATGGCGCTTCACGCGCTACTCGACCCCCATATCGATTTAGTGGTGCTGACAGGGCCGGCAGGCAGCGGTAAAACTCTTCTCGCCCTTGCCGCTGCTTTGGAAATGGTGGTAGAGCGTAACATGTACGACAAAATCATCGTGACGCGAAGTACGCCAGAAATTGCTGAATCCATTGGCTTTTTACCCGGTACCGAGGAAGAAAAAATGTTGCCGTGGTTGGCAGCCATTACGGATTCTTTAGAAGTGCTGCATAAGCACGATGAGAACACGAAAGGTTCGATGAATTACATCATGGAGAAAGCCAATATTCAGTATAAATCGGTTAACTTCATGCGCGGCCGAAGTATACAAAACTCCATTGTTATTCTTGATGAGTCGCAAAACCTAACTGCCTCTCAGCTTAAGACGATTATCACGCGCTGTGGCGAGGGGACGAAAATTATTGTGGGAGGGAATTTGGCGCAGATAGACAGTAACTATCTGAGTGCGGTGACCTCCGGCTTAACCTACCTGGTGGAGAAGTTTAAAGATTTCTCGGGCAGTGCCACCATTAACCTTGATGGGGTGGTGCGTTCAAGACTGGCAGATTTTGCGGAAAATCATCTGTAGCGATACAAACGGTTGGGCATTGTGACGCCCAACCTCTGCTCACGTTGGCATTGGCAGAATTAAATCCTTGCCACCGATTCCCGTTTAACAATGGTGGGGGTATATTTGTAGGTGACGCCTTCCTGTGGGGCCTCGCCGCTGGCATATTGCAGTGCCAGTTCGGCGGCTTTACTCGCCATCATTTCGATAGGGTAATGCAGGGTCGTCAGCTTTGGGCGGCTGTATTGCGCCAGCAACACGTCGTCATAACCAACAACTGACACCTGATTGGGAATGTTGATGTTATGGTCGAGTAACATAGTCATTGCGCCGGACGCTACTGCATCGTTATAAGCGAGCACAGCGCTGAACTCAATGCCGCGAGCCAACAAGTTTTGAATGGCTTTTTCGCCTCCTTGCTGATCAGGCGTGACATATTCAATGTGGCTGTCGGGAAGCGATATTCCAGCTTCTTCAAGGCCCTGACGAATGCCGGCAAGCCGTTCAATGGGATCGTCAATCTGATAGTTACTACTGATTACCGCAAGCTTCTTGTGGCCCTGGTGCAATACGTGCTCTGCCATCAACCGTCCGCCAGCTTTGTTATCCAGCCACACGCAGCGACTGGCAATCGCTTCAATGTAGCGGTTGATCAGGACAAAGCCCGGAACTTGTTGCGCAAACTCGATAAGAGTACTGTCATCCAATGCTTTACTGTGCACTACCATGGCTTCACAGCGATGCTCCAGTAGTGTTTCTATGGCTTTAAGCTCGGTGTCTTTGGCTATCGAACCTGCACTCATTAGTATTTGTACGTTGTGCCTGCGCGTGGTGGTCTCGATGCCGTGGGCCAGCGTGGCAAAAAATGGGTCAAGTAACTCTGCGATAACAACACCCAGAGATGCACTGCGCTGCGTTACGAGTGCGCGAGCATTCGCGTTGGGGCGATAACCCATTTCACGCATAATCTTTTTTACCCGCGCCCGGGTTTCCTTACCGACTTTGGGCCCATCATTGATAACCCGGGAAACGGTTGCCAGAGAGACGCCTGCCACACTGGCAATATCTTTTATTGTAGCCATGTTGTTATTGTACTCGTCCGATGAAAGGGAATGCTGCTCTTGCGAATCTATTTGTTGATGCGTAATTATGCCTCACATTGGGTAAAATTTCCCGCAATAACCCCGGTTGCAAAAAGAATGCTGTGACCAAGGGTTTAAAAAAATAGGGAAAACGTATACCCTTTATGTGAATTATACGTTAAATTTAGTGCCTAGTGCATTTTATTTGCAAAGTTATGGTTAACTAAAATAATTCGATTAGCCAGCTTATATGCTGGGTTTTTCGTATTTATAACAATAACTGAAGCATAAGTTATGGCATGGTAAGCGCCACTCTGTTAATGCAGAACAGGGAGTAATGCCAGGCGTCAGTAATTCAGTGTCTGTAACGAACTTTTTCGCTGCTTTTGCTGGTGGGAGGGTAAACGTTTAATCTTGTGCAAAAGTGATAGTTAGCCTTAATTAATACAATCAGATTATCTGTGAGATTTGTTATGACAGTAGTGTTTAATCCATCGGACCATCCTCATCGCCGGTATAATCCTTTAATTGGCGAATGGGTATTAGTCTCTCCTCATCGGGCTAAACGGCCCTGGCAGGGGCAAAATGAACCTCCATCTACAGAAGTACGTCCGAGTTACGATGAAACCTGTTACCTGTGTCCGACGAATACCCGTGTTAACGGTGAGGTAAATCCCGATTATTCCGGGACATTTGTGTTTGCCAATGATTTTGCTGCGCTGCAAGAAGATACACCTTCTTCACGCTCAGATGACCCCCTGTTTACCTACGAGGCCGAGCAGGGCTGTAGCCGGGTTATTTGCTTTTCTCCTGATCACAGTAAAACCCTGCCTGAATTATCCCATGAGGCGCGGGTCGGTGTGGTGAAGTGTTGGCAGGAGCAAACCCGTGAACTCAGCCAAACCTACCAGTGGGTGCAGGTCTTTGAGAATAAAGGTGCAATGATGGGGTGTTCTAACCCGCATCCTCATGGTCAGGTATGGGCGCAGCACCACTTGCCTACATTAGCAGCTAAAAAGCAAACCAACTTTTATGCCTATACAGAAAAGCACGGCAGCAGTTTGTTGCTGGATTATGTTCACCGTGAAGTAGAACTGGGCGAACGCGTAGTATGCAAAAACGATGATTGGGTAGTCGTTGTGCCTTATTGGGCAGCCTGGCCGTTTGAAACCTTGCTGCTGCCGCGCTTTGACGTGCAGTCATTAACCCAACTCACCGCTGCTCAACAGCAAAGCCTGGCCGGGATTATTGGTCAGATTACCACCAAATACGACAACCTGTTTGAAACCTCGTTTCCGTACTCCATGGGCTGGCACAGTGCACCCTTTGATGGCGAAGCACATCCTGAATGGGGGTTGCATGCGCATTTCTTCCCGCCATTGTTACGCTCTGCCAGTGTAAGAAAATTCATGGTTGGCTACGAGATGCTGGCCGAAGCGCAGCGTGATTTAACGCCGGAACAAGCTGCACAGAGATTGCAGGCTTTGCCCGAGATTCACTACAAACTGCGTCCATTATAAAGAGAAGTTACATGAAGAATCAGCACACTCAACTCACTGCGGCATTTGAAGTCGCCTTTGGGCAAGTACCAGCAGTGAATATTCAGGCTCCCGGCAGAGTCAACTTAATTGGTGAACACACCGACTACAATGATGGCTTTGTGTTTCCCGCAGCGATTAATTTCGGCACCTGGATCGCCGCTTCGCCGCGAGACGACCGCATGGTTGAAGTTATCGCATTGGATTACAACAACGAGCGCACGCGTTTCTCCCTTGACGATATTGAACATGTAAGCACCGCCACCTGGTCAAATTATGTACGGGGTGTTTGTCAGGTACTATTGGAAAGGTTTCCCGACTTACAGGGCGCAAACATCGCCGTCACCGGCAATGTACCGCAAGGAGCTGGCTTAAGTTCGTCAGCGTCATTTGAAGTCGCACTGGTTAAAATGTTCAACACCCTTTATGCGCTTAACCTTACCGGTGTTGAGGCCGCGTTGTTGGGGCAAAAAGCCGAGAATGTCTTTGTTGGATGCTCATGTGGCATTATGGATCAGCTTATCTCAGCAATGGGCAGGCAGGGGCAGGCAATGCTGCTTGATTGTCGTTCTCTTGAGTTCCAACATACGTCGCTACCGGATACTCACGCCATTGTCATTATTAATTCAAATGTAAAGCGCGGCCTGGTCGACAGTGAATACAACCTGCGTCGGCAGCAATGTGAAGAAGCCGCCAGTATCATGGGCGTTGCAGCCTTGCGGGATGCAGATTTAACGTTATTAGCACGTCATCAATCGTCAATGTCCGATCCGGTTTACCGTCGCGCCCGGCACATTATTACCGAAAACCAACGCACTATAGACATGTACAACGCTTTACGGGCAGGCAACATAGCAGAGGTGAGCATGTTAATGGCACAGTCTCACGTGTCCATGCGCGATGATTTTGAAATTACCGTGCGGCCCATTGATTATCTGGTTGAGATTATTGATGAGGTGATCGGGGCTAGCGGAGGCGTTCGAATGACCGGAGGAGGCTTTGGCGGCTGTGTGGTGGCATTAACGCCTAAAGAGAGCGTTGCAGAGATTACCACCGCGATCGATAAACAATATCACGCGCACACCGGTTATGAACCAACGCTTTATATCTGTTCGGCTGAGCAGGGCGCGTTTGCCTAGCGTCTTAACATAGTCCATTAACATAGCTTATAAAATTAGCTCATTTGCAGCGGGTAAATCCGGCCCGTTAAAAAAACAAAAAAGTTGGAAATAGTATGAATCTTGAAACATTAGATATTGCGCTTTTTGTCACCTATGTGGTCGCGCTGATCGGCGTGGCCTGGTGGGTCTCCCGTGAAAAGCAAGGACACGAAAAAGATACCAATGATTACTTTCTGGCAGGCTCGAGTTTGCCCTGGTGGGCAATCGGTGCATCGCTTATTGCAGCCAATATATCTGCTGAGCAAATTATTGGTATGTCAGGCTCAGGCTATAAAATAGGCTTAGCCATTGCCTCCTATGAGTGGATGGCCGCGTTAACGTTGATCATCGTGGGCAAGTATTTCTTGCCAATCTTTTTAAAGCATAAAATTTATACGATGCCGCAATTTTTAGAGCAGCGCTACGATCATCGCGTACGGATGGTCATGGCGGTATTCTGGCTGGGCGTGTATGTGTTTGTAAACCTGACCGCTGTTTTGTGGTTGGGCGCGCTGGCGATCAATACCATTGCCGGCGTGGACATGCTCTATAGTATGGTATTTTTGGCGGCATTCTCCCTGGCTTATTCCCTGTATGGCGGTTTAAAAGCTGTCGCAATGACCGACATTATTCAGGTGGTTCTGCTTGTTGCAGGTGGTTTGTTTTTATCCTACACCACGTTGAACCTCATTAGTGATGGCAACGGCGTTATTCAGGGCTTTATTGATTTGTCGAACAAACTGCCTGAAAAGTTCGACATGATCCTGGCCTCAGACAGCCCGTTTTATCAGGACTTACCCGGCATATCAGTATTGATTGGCGGCATGTGGATCATGAACTTATCGTATTGGGGGTTCAACCAGTACATCATTCAGCGCACCTTAGCAGCGAAAAGTGTTACAGAGGCTCAAAAAGGCATTGTGTTTGCGGCATTCCTTAAATTGCTGATGCCGCTGATAGTGGTGTTACCGGGCATTGCAGCCGTATTGTTGGTACCAGGGCTGGATAAAGCAGATCAGGCTTACCCGTCACTGATGGTGCTGATGCCAGTTGGCCTGAAGGGGGTGATATTTGCCGCGCTGGTAGCGGCCATTGTGTCGTCACTCGCTTCTATGACAAACAGTGTATCAACGATTTTTACCATGGATATCTATAAAGGAAGTCGGCCGGATAAAAGCCAGGCGCATTACGTAAAGGTTGGACGAACCGTTAGCTTTATTGCGCTGATCATAGCGATGATTACCGCTCAGCCATTGTTAGGTAAATTTGACCAGGCATTTCAGTATATCCAGGAATTCACGGGCTTCTTTACGCCGGGTATTGTTGCGTTGTTTATGTTGGGTATGTTCTGGAAAAAGACCACTGCCAATGGCGGCCTGCTCGCCGCACTGGGCTCATTCCTGTTGAGTTTGGTGTTCTTCCTGTTCTGGCCTGAACTGCCATTCATTGACCGTGTGGGACTGGTGTTTTTACTGTGTGTTGGCGTTGCCGTGGTGGTTTCGTTTATTGAAAACAAAGGTGCACATAAAAATGCCATTGAACTGAACGATGTGTCATTTAGTACCACCTCTGGTTTTAATGTGATGTCACTGGCTGTAATCGCCTTGCTGGTGACCTTTTATACCGTATGGTGGTAACCGCTCAGGGATTATCGCTCAGTATTGGGGAGATGGGGCAGCGCTTTTAGAGTGCACATTACCCCCAAATTGCAGCGTAAAAAAAGGCCCGGCACAAGTGATTGTGCCGGGCCTTTTTGGCATTAGCAGAACGTACTTAATCGACTTGAATCAGGGCAATATCGCCTAGTTCGATACCGCGCCAGGCTGACTTTCTCTGACGTTTAAGCGGTGGTAGTAATAACTGTAATCCGGTTATTCGATTGAGTGAAAGTGTTTCCTGACCATCAAATGGTCCAATGGAAACAGGCATAAACATCGGGTAAGCGCGGGTTAACAATGTGGCAACGGGTTGCAGGGCCGATACCGGAATCACCAGCGTTTTCCATTCTTTGGTAACCTCGAAGACAGTACCATAGGCCAGGCCGTCATTCGCGATCACACCAAACTGCAGTCGATTTTTGCCGCCTAAAGCGCGGATGCGAAGCGCTATGGCGTTATAGTCGTCCAATTTCCGGTCTCTTAGTGTTGCATTGGTGGGTAGGTCAGTACGCAATAATGGGCCACCTGTTTGCACCTGATCTTTAAACACTTCCAGCTTTACCGTTTCTCCCTCCATTGTTGCTGACGAAGCAGGCCAACTGACCGTATTCTGGGGTACTACAAACGTACCTCTTGCCTCAGAAGGTGTGAACAATGGAATTGGCGTACCCTCAGGCTGCAATAATGTATGATAGTACTTACTATTTATAAAGTCCCAATCCTGCGGCTTTCCTGACTGAGCATTTGGGAACGTTAAGGTTATATCCCCATCAACGATTGTGAAAGCGTATTCGAGCTTGCCAGGCAATCGCCACGCTTTGTCATCAGGTAATGCAACACTGTAGCGGCCTTTATCATTGCGTTTCATGGGTAAGCTGACAAAGTCGTTGTAGCCCTCGTAGCGTAGTTGCAATGTTACACTGGGGTCGGGTGTTTGACTTTGCACGGCAACAGTAAATGTCAGCGGCTCATTGAGGTTGCGCTGGCGTTGTGGCTGATGGGTAACATGTGTGCGTGCAGGTTTGATATCAGGCAACAGATACGTTGTATCCAGAGTCTCAGGCACTGCGTCTGATGCTGATAGCCAGTACACACCAGGCCTTACAGTAAAATTGCCCGAGGCTGCCTCTGAGACAAGGTCATTAGCGTTATCAACGCTCCGTACCCAAAATGAATCCCCCAGATCCGGTAATGAGACGGTCATGGTATTTTGCTGCCGTGATAAGCGCGCTACTTCACGTGAGAGACTGGAATTTTGATGTGGATCCTGCAGTTGAATCACATCAGGGAACACCTCCAGACGCCAGCCCTCGCTGCCCACCTTATCCAGAAAGTAGGCGCCTGAGCCGGTGTACTTAACAATGGGTGATGAACCCACCCCGGCAATATGTTCCAGAGTGCTAAGTTGTTTCGGCGACACCTCTGTAGTATTGGTATAATAATACTGGCTACCGTCATCGAATAACGCCGTATTGTGCAGATAATCGAGTGTGCTGTGGTGGAACCGATTGCTGTCAGGGTATGGCGGTGCTTTGTAACCTGCTGGCAAACTTCTGAATTCTTCGCCTGCAATCATTAAACTCAGAGCTTTTGATGGCGTATATAACAAATTCAGATAATGGGTGTTGTAGTCTGAGTTGGTGTCGGCAATGACCGCCGGGTCATAGGCAAACTGGGTGGCCCACTGAAAGCCAGCGTCGCGAAAACTGCGGGCCATAGCCGGGTAGGTAACGCTATTGGTGATATCGGCAGCATCAAACTCATACACCATTTTGGCCTTGTCGTTACATGCAGAAATGGTGTTGAAGGGATCTGTATAGGTCGAAACCGCGGGTAAAACATTGGTATTCAGCGTACTGTATTTCAGTAGGCCCGTGGGATACCACTGATATGCAATGCCATCAATTGACGACTGGCATATGGCTTCAGCAAACTCAGGTTGATTACCCTGCTCACTGATGTTGTAAAACAAGGGTTTACTGACGCCCGCATCCCGTATTGTGGTGATCAGTGTTTCCACATAAGCGGCACTTTTTTCCGGCGCCTGGCGGTGTTTAGGCTCATTAAACAATTCAAAAGCGATAATGTCGGGATCCTGGCCTATGACCTTACCGGTGTAACGATTTTTGTGAGCTAAAAACTGACTCAGGTAACGCTGTTGTGCAGCGATGAGTGTCGGGTTTTCATTCATATCATTTTTACTGTAACCCACAGCAAAACCGGGTTCAGAAGGATCCGGTTCCGGATAACCCGAACCCCACCAGGCTATCGGAGTAATAATGGCGCGAATGCCACGTTCCTGTAGACGCATCATCAGGTAATCAAATAGATCAAGGTATTGGTTATCAAGGAGGTTTCCTTCTTTGTCACTGATCACTTTATCCCACACATGAATCCGATAGGCATCCAGTTTGAGCCGCGCGATGTGATCAACATCCATGTCTATTGCTGCTTTATGATCGATGCCGCGGCGCGCAATAGCGCGATAGCCATAGGCAAAAGGTGCACTGTAATTAGCGCCAAACAGATATACCGGATCGCCATTTGCCCACCGTAGTGTGCCATTTTCAACAGAAACCGGTGTTGGCTGTGACTCGTTACTGGCAATAGCAGCAGGCCCGTTTAGAGCTAGTGCGCTGAACACCAGCGCCGTCTGAACTGATTTGGTAAACATCGGGTCTCTCCTTTAATTATGCTTCACGGTAACCATGCGGATTGGATGACTGCCAGCGCCAACTGCTTGCCACCATATCATCAAGACTGCGTACTGCCTGCCACCCTAATACAGTTTTTGCATGATCCGGGGAGGCGTAGCATTGCGCAACATCGCCGGGGCGTCGTGCAACAATTTGGTATGGAATGGGCCGCTGACTCACTCTGGCGTAGGCTTTAACCATATCAAGTACTGATACACCAGCGCCTGTGCCTAAATTAAAAATATGTGTTCCTGGTTTACCGTGCAGGGTTTCTATGGCTTTGACGTGCCCTTCGGCCAGGTCGCACACGTGAATATAGTCCCTCACGCCGGTGCCATCCTTGGTGGGATAATCTCCGCCGAAGATAGCCAGCTCGGGACGTTTACCCACGGCTACCTGGGCAATAAATGGCATCAGGTTGTTTGGGATACCGTTTGGATCTTCACCAATTTTACCGCTGGCGTGTGCGCCAACCGGGTTAAAATACCGCAGAATGATGGCGTTAAATCCATTGTTAGCGACAGCCTGATCCTGCATGATCTGCTCGACCATCAGTTTGCTCCGCCCGTAAGGGTTGGTTGCGCCAACCGGAAAGTCTTCTGCTATTGGTACGCTGTGCGGGTCGCCATACACTGTTGCTGATGAACTAAATACCAGGGTATGCACACCGGCATGTTGCATGGCTTCGATCAACCCCTGACTGGCTGTTACATTATTGCGGTAATACAGCATGGGCTTTTCTACTGACTCGCCAACTGCTTTCGAGCCGGCAAAGTGGATAACGCCATCAATATAGTGCTCACTAAAAATTTGCTCCAGCAGTGCACTGCTACCCACATCGCCCTGATACAGAGGAATGCTTGTTTCGCAAATGGCTTCGACCCGCTTTAGGGCTTCGGGGTGACTGTTTGAAAAATCATCGACCACTACGACGGTGTGACCTGCTTCAATGAGCGCAATGCAGGTATGACTACCAATATATCCGGCACCGCCGGTAACTAATATGTGCATAACGGATTCCTAATTATAGTTTTACTTGTATTGCTGCAACTCAGCCATTTTCCGGGGGGGTAATGGCGAGATCAGCCGAATCAGCGCCAGCCTGAATTTACCGCAGCGGGGCCTGGGTATGTGAACGATGGTTGCTGGCCTGATTGAACGAAAAACTGAAATTGTTTGAGTAGTAAGCCGGAAAGCACTGCCGTAAGAACAACAGCAGTGCTTATCAGGCATGTTTACATTGAGTATTGAAAGCCAAACAGATAACGGCGTCCCCACTCGGCATACTGGCGAGGGCGGGATGGATCATTATCAAAATATGAGGTTGATGCTTCGTTGGTCAGGTTCTGACCTTGTAACATTACCCGGAAGTTTTCTGTAAACTCGTAAGCGATGCTGGCATCCAGAGTCGCTTCATCATCAATGGTGAAAACTGCGCCCGGGTCCCAACTACCTACGCTGGTGTATGCACTGCGATAGTTGTACGACATTTTCGCATCGATTCCTGCCTTGTAGTACCACAGAGTCAGACTACCCACGTTTTTTGAAAGTCCGCCCATGACCAATGGATCGTTTTGTGGCTCAAACTCTTTCACGTTGGTGTCGGTGTAGCTGTAGTTTGTGTAAATACCAAGCCCATCGAAGGGTTCGGGCAGCATATTAAAGGCCTGTTGGTACATCAGTTCCACGCCGCGAATCTGACCTCCGTCACCATTTATCGGGCCGGTAAACTGATAGTTTTCACCATTAATGTTTAACGTTTCTGTTGCAGAGCCCACATGGCTCTCCAGGTCTTTAAAAAACAATGAAACAGTCAGCGCAGCATCTTCAGCGAAGAAGTATTCATAGCCGAGGTCAATCTGATCAGCCACAAAGGGATTTAACTGAGGGTTCCCTCCTGATGCAGTTCTCACTGTCGATGTTGTATTGATTTGTAGCCCTGTACGCATTTCAATTAAAGGTGGGCGTGACATAGCGCGGGACAGCGCAAAGCGGACTTGCGAATCATCGGTAATACTAAAACGCAGGTTTAATGCCGGCAGGATTTCAGTGTAATCATGGTCGATAGCCACTGCGGTCAACGCCCCGCCGTCAGACTGCTGAAAACCGCTGGAAGTCGATTGCGTGCTGACATATCTTACGCCGGCATTACCGGTGTAGGGAATACCTGCAATCTCGCCATTGAGATTAAACTGAAAGTACGCTGCGCTATTGGTTTCCTCTACGTTCCAGCTATTTAATACGTCATTATTTGTTTGGCTATGCTGATTGCGATTGTCGATGCCACCAAAGGCAGATTCAGCGACCTCTGACCAATTGCCGATGCTATAAAGTGCAGGGACGTTATAACCATCACCGAGTCCGTAGGTAAATGCATCAACCATGGCGTTGGTGTCACTGACATCCTGTTGCCAGCTTACAACATTGTTATCTTTTTCACGATCCGTCCAACGAACACCAAAGGTCACCGCATCAATCACTCCCCAATCGAGGGGACGGGAGAAATCCACTTTCGCCGTGATCATTTCATCTTCTAATATGCGGTCATTATCAACCTGCATATAGTTAAGGCCATAATCAGTAATATCGCTAATATCATAGCCAGTGCCAATCACCAGGCGCTCACCGGTGGTATCCCAACTGTAGTCCATACCATTAGCATCGGCCTCGGCATCATAGTACCAGGACTGAATATTCACCCAACGGGATTCAATAGATGCTTCTGAGTAACCAATATCCGTATTGATTTTCCATTCATCGCCCAGCCACTCGGCGTTTAACCCAGTACTGATCAGTTCATTGGTTTGAAACCAGGTAGAGTTGTTGGCGGTATGACTGCCGCCCCACAACATACCGCCTGCGACGATTTGTTCTGAACCATCCTCTTTTGTAATGATTTGCGGCGGGTTACTCGCATTAGCGATATTCCAGTCATTCAGGCCACCCCAGTTACCCCAGCCGTCAAACCATATCTGGTCTTCGCGTTCTTCAATATCGAACTTGGAATAGAATAAATCGTATTTCAATTCAAGGCGATCATTGGGTAACCATTGCAATACAGTCATTGCACCGAGGCGTTGATTATTACCGCCTTTCGTTGCCGTTTGTGCGCCCCAGGGAGCGGCTTCCGCCACGCCATTACCATTGACATCACCTTGATCTGCAGTGACATTATTATATTCCCATGAGGTCACGTCTTTTTGAATAGATGGCTGATCCTGGACGGCAATGCCAAAGGCATAACCAAAGGTGTCAGAAACGGGATCGATATAACTAAAATTTGCCCGGTAACCATCACTATCTGCGGTGGGTATATCGTCTGCGAGGGGATACTGCATGATATGGCCACTGACATTCAGCAGGCTCTCTTCTTTATCCAAAGGCGCCACAAATTGCATGTCGACGAGGCCCGAAATACCGCCCTCAATATTTTTTGCCAGTGGGCTTTTATATACCTCTACAGAACTAATCAGTTCCGCGGGAAACTGTTCGTAACGTACGCTGCGGCTAGGTTCACCACTGACAATTTCACGGCCATTCATGGTGGCGAGATTTAGTCGCGGTCCCATTCCCCGTATGGATATTTGGCTGGCGTTGCCGCGATCGCGGTCTGCTGCAATACCCGGTAAACGGGCAAGAGCATCGGTAATGGTGACGTCAGGTAGCTGACCAAGGTCATCCGTTGAGATAACTTCGACGGTTGAGTCGGCTAATTTTTTATATTGTAATGACCGCGTCAGGGTATTACCAAAACCGCGTACGGTAATGACTTCTGCTTCAATGGCATCGGTATCGGTTTCTGTGTTTTCAGTTTCTTGTGCGTTAGCTGCCGATACATTTAAGCACTCCGCGAGTGCCATCGCAGCAAGGCTTAATTTAAACGGTATCCTCATCCAGCTACCTCCTAAGGTAAAGGCTTTCATGTGTGTCCAAAAAAATTGTTTGAGAGCATGAGCATTATGTCGAAAAGAGGCGCAGACATTTGCCCGTTGGTGTTTTCTCATGCCATAACAACTTTATAACATATGAGGGTAAACGTTTACCATAAAAAACTGAAAAATTTACCCTGAATTTTCGCTTCCTTTGTTTTTAATGGGCTTAAAGGAGGGAAAATCCTTACCTTTTTGGGCAAGTGGAGCATAGTCGAGCGTACTCTAATCCTATAAGCTCCGCTAGGAGCCCGAGAATTACGGTTGACTAAGTTATGTGCTTAAAAGACAACGAATGAGAAATGGCTTTGCCAGAGAGTGTGGTGCATCTGGATGAGCAGTTTTAGATTGCCGACTGGCAAAGTGCCAGCCGGTAACACACACTTAGCGCAATCTACCCTATCCGAATTTTTATTTAGTCATCGACTATGGTGGGCACAATTAGCGGGCCGATTGGCAAAGTGTTCACTTATGCGATAAGGGGTAACTACTATTAATTCCTGATTACAATTCATGGTTAAACTTACCTGGTTTGGTCACCAAAGACATGCGTTGGGTCTTGAGATCTTTACCACTAACGACAACCCTGATATCGCCCGATTCTCCGTTCGACTGAATAATTGCCTGTAGCTTGCCGCGAAATGTTTTACGCTGTGTTTGCTTAAAACTGGCCGCTGAACGCGGGTTCCCATTGCCCAGAGCGATAAGCGATGCGGCACCTGAAACATCCACCGTCAAGGTTTGATCGTAGTCCCAGTGATAGACTTCCCGGCCCTGTGTATCCACCAACTGAATATTCAGGTATAAAATGTCAGTCCCATTCGCCTGAAGGCTGTTTTGCTCAGGGGTAACGGTTGTTGTGGCCGGGCGGGAGTTGCTTGAAAGAGTCCAGGTTGCCATTACCTCACCATCACTGTTTAACCCTCGCGCCAACAGTTTTCCTGGTTGGTACGGCACCTTAAAGTGAGCGGTATACTGCTGCTGTTTGCCGGTGGGCAGGGTGCCGAAGCTGCGGTCATTCACCAGCAACTCTACTTGCGGGTACACCGAATAAACAGTGACATTGAGTGGTTTGCCCTGTTGTTCAGGCCAGGTCCAGTTAGGGTGAATGTCCGGGTAAGTCCAGTAATCATACCATTGTGGATCAGGCGTAGGTGACAGTGATAGATGAGGCGCTTCAACAAAAGCCGACACCGGGTACTGACCGGTATTCCACAACACCTGTCGATAATAGGCTGCCGGACGCATATTACCCAATACGTCTATTTCGCCTGTGTAGGCCAGTGTCCACGGGAAATCGGCAAGGCCTGCCCACTCTGGTGCGTAGCCTGTCCAGCCGATGGATGCTTCGCCCATATAATCCCAGCCCGTCCACACAAAGTCACCAATAACATAGGGATATTCCTCTACCAATTGCCAGTAATCGAAGGCTTCTTTTGAGTAGGTTTCTGAGCCGTACATAAAACGGGCCCTGCCAGCCTTATAGTCATTCACGTAATTGTGCGGTTGGTAGTTGTAACCAACTACATCAAAGTTCGCAATAAACTGCGCTGCTGATTCGCCTGAAGTATTGGTGCCAATGGTAACCGGACGGCTGTCATCCAGCGCTTTTACCTGCTCAACCAGTTGATTAGCTGTTCGAGCGCCTAATGCGGATTCTTGTTCCGGGATTTCATTACCTACGCTCCACATAATAATGCTGGGATGATTAACGTCACGCTGAGTAAAACGCCTTAAATCGGCTCGCCAGTCTTGTTTAAATACGGCTGAATAATCGTTGATGTTGTCCCATTTGTGTTGGTTCCAGTTGTCAAAAGCTTCACTGATAACCAGTAACCCGTGCTTGTCTGCGGCGCGCAAAAACGCACTCGATGGTGGGTTATGTGCAGAACGTACGGCGTTGTAACCAGCGGCAATGATTTTTTTTACTTTGCGGGCTTCTGCCTGTGGGTGGGCTTCGGCCCCCAGTGAATAGTTATCATGGTGAACGTTCATGCCTTGTAAGGTGATCGGCATACCGTTTAATAACAATCCTTTAGTCTCACTAAGTTCAACGGTGCGCACGCCAAAAGGAACGGTTTGTTGATCAATGATTGTGTCGCCCTGTTTAAGTCGCTGCACAAGCTGATACATCTGCGGATTTGCAGGTTGCCAGAGTACGGCGTTGTTTACTGTCAGTGTGCTGACAACAGGCAAAGTATTGGTCTGTTCGGTAACGGCGATCTGTTCAAAAGCCTGGCGTTTTCCTGCCAGCAGCACTTCGTTTTCCAGCACGACAGGATGCTTGTGCGTACCGTTAAGGGTCAGTGAAGTACTGATTTGCAGCTCGGCAGAATTGTTCTGCACGTTGCGGGTAACCACCTTCGTACCCCATACATTTATGTGAGTACGATGCTTTTTAATCAGTTTTACCGGCCGGAAAATCCCTGAGCCGCTGTACCAGCGACTGTTCTTTTCATTATTATGCACCTTCACGGCAATGATGTTTTGCTTGCGCGGCTGGAGGTGAGCGGAGATATCCACTTGAAAGCCGGTATATCCATAATAGTGTGTTGCTACTTCGATACCATTAACAAAAATGCTCGAATTCATATAAACACCGCCGAAAGTCAGGATGTACCGATAATCAGACTCTATTCCGGTAAGCGTTTTGCGGTACCAACCAATCCCGCCTGTTGTATATCCGGTGTCATACGCCCCGGGGGCATCGGCCGTAAAAGGACTTTGGCTACCACCGCGATCTTCAATCGACCAGTCATGAGGTATTGATACTGTACGCCATCCTGAGTCATCAAATTCAACCTGGCTAAACTCTTTGCTGTGGCCGTGATGGAACCGCCAGTTTAAATTGAATTCGGCGTGGTCTTCCGAAGCTGCGCTGTATGGCACTAGCAAAAGTGGTAATAACGTCATCAGGAGGGGAAGTTTTCGTAGCATTGCAAACATAAGGAATATAGCCGTTTTTGTTTTCCCTAATATGACATGAAATTTAACATTCGGGCAAATGGAACGGCTAGTTTTCCTCTTGCTTTAACCTTGCCTATGAAGATTTTGTTATCTGTTCTTGGCCAATATTTTTTCTAATAGTCCTTAATTAACAATGGTTTGATTTTTTGAATTCTAATTTATTGGCGTTTCTGTAAATAAAAATAAAAGGGAAAAATTACCCTTCATTAGGAAATATCTTTCATTTTTGAGCGGTTCGAGCTACCCTAATGTTATTCGTATGTTAACTGGCTGTCTTCGGTTAAACAGGGCTTGTTGCGCAAACGCCTGGCTCATTGTAAAGCGTGATCAGCCATCACTGTTTGAAAGGTAAATTGAGTGAAAAAGTGTGTTTTCTTACTTCCTTTATTGGCATTGTCAGGGTGTGCCAAAGACACTAACCCGCCAGTCGCATCGCAATTAAATCATAATCAGGCTCAGCACCAGGCTCACCACCAGGAAAGGCTTTCCACCTCGCTGGCCAATGAAGTGCCAACACCACATAGTTTAAATGCCGGGTGGCGGTTCGTGCGGGATATTGAAGACAGGAATGCACTAACTCAAGCGAACTGGGCTGAAGTAACGCTGCCACATACGCCAAAAGTTGAACCCATGATCGTGAATAATCAATGGCAGGGCACCGCCTGGTATCAGCGCGCCTTACCGTGGTCAGATTCGTGGCAGGGTAAAATCGTTCTTATTCGTTTCGAGGCGGCAATGAAAGTCGCTGACGTGTGGCTAAACGGCAAAAAAATAGGGCATCACAAAGGTGGTTACCTGCCTTTCACCCTCGACCTCACTGATCATCTGCAGCCTGGTGACAATACATTACTGGTGAAGCTGGATAATCGAGACAACGAATTGATTGGTCCAAAGCCGTTATCTACATTGGATTTTAATACCTATGGCGGGCTGTACAGAAGCGTTTCACTGGTTGTTAAAGAGCCTGTTCATATCACCGATGAGCAGTTGGCGAATAAAGTCGCCGGTGGTGGGGTATTTGTCACTTATCCTGCAGTAGACGAAGCGCAGTCGCTGGTAAATGTTGCGACCCATTTACACAACCGCAGCGCCACCAATAAGCCCGTTACTGTTCGCCAGACGTTGCGCTTCAACGATGAAGTTATTCTGAGTGAAGAAAAGCGCATCGTCTTGCCGGCAGGCGCGGAGCAAAAGCTTGAACAGCAACTCACAGTTGAACAGCCTCGCTTGTGGAGCCCTGACTCGCCAAACCTCTATGAACTGGAGACGGCGTTACTGCACAACGATGAGTTAATGGAGCGGCAAAGCCGCAGAATTGGAATTCGCGAGTTTGCCTTTAACGACAACCACGAGCTTCTGATTAATGGAGAACAGGTGTTCTTGCGCGGTGTTAATCGCCATCAGGAATACCCGCATGTTGGCTATGCGCTGTCTCCTCAGGCAGATTATCGTGATGCAGTGCGCATTAAATCAGCCGGCTTTAATTATGTGCGGTTATCACATTACCCCCACTCTCCGGCGTTTATGAAAGCAGCCGACGAACTTGGGTTAGTGCTGCTTAACGCCATTCTGGGCTGGCAGTTTTATAACCCGGATCCTGCATTTCAGGCGCAGGTGATAGAAACCTGTCGGGATCTGATCCGTCGCGACCGCAACCACCCATCCGTGATGGCCTGGGAGTGCTCTTTGAACGAGTCAGCGATGCCGGAAGAGTTTGTTGCTGAATTAGACAATACGGTAAAAGAAGAATATCCGGGGGCGCTTTCTGCTGGCTGGATGCATGGCTACGATATCTATTTACAGGCTCGCCAACACCGACTCAAACACTATGAAGAGCCCACTCAACCTTATAATGTGTCTGAATACGGAGACTGGGAGTATTACGCCCAGAATGCCGGGCTCAACCAGGATGACTGGCAGGGGCTTAAAGAAGAAGAGCGTACCAGCCGCCAGTTGTTAGGCAGTGGAGAAAAGCGTTTGTTACAGCAAGCCACTAATATTCAGGAGGCCCATAACGATAATCTGCAGACACCAGCGTATGCCGATGGTTACTGGGTAATGTTTGATTACAACCGCGGCTATGCCGACGATATTGAAGCATCCGGCATAATGAGTGTGTACCGGCAACCTAAGTACAGCTATTACTTTTATCAAAGCCAGCGCTCACCGGCCCATGAGAGTGCTGCTTACGACAGCGGCCCCATGGTCTTTATCGCCAGCGACTGGCAAAGCCATTCCAGTACTGACATCCGGGTTTACAGCAATGCCGACGAAGTTGCGCTGTACTTAAACGATCAGCTTGTAGAGAGAAAGTCACCGCAGCGTAACCGACTATCCAGTCACTTACCCCACCCCCCGTTTACTTTTAGTCTTGCTGAATTTACGCCGGGTACATTGCGCGCAGAGGCCTATATTGACGGCCAGCAGGTTGCACAGCATGAAGTGGTGACTCCGGGTGAAGCAGAGCGCCTGACATTAGCGGTTGATACTGCTGGCGTTGCCATTGCCAGTGAGTCGCCCGATCTGATTTTTGTTTACGCGCAGTTACGCGATGCGAACGGCAACCCGGTTTACGACAATGGCATTCCAATCAGCCTGACTGCCACAGGCAACATCGAACTGGTGAATCCTGAGCCGGTCGTCAGTGAGCGAGGCCAGGGCGCTTTTCTGATCAAAACCTTTGGGGCACCTGACGGGGCAACAATTACCGTTGAGTCACCTGAATTAGGAGCGGCGTCGTATACGTTTTAGTGTTTGCAGGTAAATAAGTACTATGGCTTGCTTTTTTAACGGCGTTAAAAGCAAGCCACTACAGACCGGCTCTAATATGTGAGTCAGTCGGCTTGCGCTTACAATCAATTGTCACGCAGGCTTTGACTTGCAGTCAGTGCCCGCTTTAGTATAAGGATCTGTTGACGTTTGGTGTACGAATTTTGGTCTAGATGAAAGCATTTTAATCGCGAAACAGGCCTGCAGTCCTAGTGGTTCTAAGTCAAAGGACTGTGACAAAGAGTAAAATGCTTTCATGACGACCCCTTCGGGCAGCGCCCGGTAACCGGCTAGCGTGTATCATTTATACTGCGTTGACGGTTTTTGATTTAGGCCCACTAGACCTGCAAACAGCCGCCTTGTCTAAATGGCACACACTAGCCGGCTACGGACTGCTGCAAAAATGCACACCAAACGTCAGCAGACCCTAACTTTAAAACTGGATTTGAGGAAGATTTGTGGTAACAATCAGTGATGTAGCAAGGGCTGCTGGCGTCTCTTCAGCGACTGTTTCCCGTGTCGTCAATGGCAAAGGGAAAGTGGGTGATGCGTGCCGAGCCAGAGTGCAAAAAATTATTCAGGAGCTCGGCTATAAACCCAATTCTTCCTCACAGGCGTTTTTGCATCGCCAAACCATGAATGTGGGGCTTATTACCCCCAAAATCTCGATGGAGTTTTTTGGTAATCTTGCCGCGGGCGCTGAAGTCGCGGCAAGGGCTAACGGCTACAGTTTGCTTATCTGCAATTCCCTGTATGAGGAAGAGTCGGAAATGGCCGCTATTGAAAGCTTGCATGGCAAGGGCTGTGAGTCAATTCTTATGCACAGCGATTATTTAACCGATAAGCAATTGATCGAGTTAAGTGAACGCTATAAAGGGCTGGTTTTCATTAATCGTTACATTCCCAAAATTGCCAATCGCTGTGTTTGGTTCGACAATGTGGCTTCCTCAGCGCAAATCGTCGACTTGTTGGCCAGCCAGGGTCACAAGCACATTGCCGTGGCAACCAGCATCTATCAGAACCGGGATCCTCAGCAGCGTTTGTTAGGCGTGCGTCAGGGTTTTATGATGCAAGGCCTTAACTTTAATGAAAAGCTACTGGCTGAGTCCACAGCCAACCTTGAAGGCGGTAAAGCCTGTGCCAGAGAACTGTTACAAAGTGGCGAGCCCTTTTCGGCAGTCATTGCCTATAACGATTTGATGGCGGTGGGTGTTGTTCATGAGCTGGTAGAAAATGGATACAAGGTGCCTCAACAGGTGTCTGTAGTGGGCTTTGATGATTCAGCGCTATGCAAAGCCTGTATCCCAACGCTGTCTACTATCAAATACCCCATTGAAGAAATGGCCAACTACGCCGCGAAACTGGCCATCGATTTAGCCAAAGACACAGCCACACCGGAAAATAAAACCCACTTGTTCACATCGGCATTAATCGAGCGTGACAGCGTAGCGCCGGCGCCTGTTTAAGGGCAGTTTGCCATCAGGATGTTGGCTGACGCTACGTCACTGTACGCTGAAAGGTAAACTTACTCAGTACCAACAACGCTAGCCCGCTGAAAACCAGACTGCCAGCAACCAACACCAGTCGCATTGTGAACAGCACGGAGTCCGACTGAGCTACAGTGGTGTCTGCATTAAAGCCAATCACATTGAGCAGTAAACCTGACCCAACAAAGGAAATGACCAGCGCCAGGTTTGCTACGCGGTTATGCCGTGCAACAACATAACTGTCGCTTAAGCTGCCCGTAATACGTTGGTTTTCATAACAGATGTCTGCAAGGAGTGCCGGTATGAGTGTTGTGTGCGCTGTCCAGACCCAGGTGCCCAGTAAACTGTCAACAATAAGCCAGTATTCCATGCCCGGCTGATAAACAAACCACTTGCTCACAGCGTTAATACAATTGATCACATAAATAAACTGCAGGGTTCGCTTCTTACCGTAGCGGTTGCCGGCTTTTACTATCACCGGTATAGCCAGCAACCCAAACAGGGCATAACCGGTAGAGAGATAACCTTTCCAGATTGCACCCTGGGCAATGTCACCGGCATTAACAAAGTAGACCAACACGTAAAAGTCCAGATTGATGCACACGCCGATAAGACCAAACTGGATCACGGTAACGGCAAACAGCCATTTAACCTGGCTGTGAAGGGACGGTGAAAAAGGCGTGCTTGTCGGGTTATTTTCAGGCGCTATGGCCCGTTTTGCCCGGGAACGACACAACAGACCACTGATGCTTGAGAGCATACCTATCAGAAGCACAGATACCCATAAGCCAATGGTTTTCATACCCAGCGTAAGGGAAAAAAACAATTTTGACTGGGCCAGCGGAAACAGCCAGAAATAGATGATGGAGCCGAGTTTTTCAAATACGGTGGTGAACCCCATTACAGCAGTCAACTCACGGCTCTCAGAGGTTGACTCAACAGCCAGGCAACGCACTACCACCGTCATGAAGGTAGCAAAAAAGAAAAAGATCAATGAGCAACCAAACAGGTACAGTATGCTAAGCGTATCTGACCAGTGAGTAGGAACCCGCCACATTGCAGCAAATGACAGCGCACAAAACCAGCCGGACGCTATCAGTATAAGGCGGTGGCTGTGCCGCACAGGTGAGAAGGTATCAATGACTGTCGCCGCCCATGGGCTGATTAGTGCTGAGAATAAAACCGGAATGGTCAGCACCAAACCTAACAAAAAGGGGTCCACGCCCAGCGTCATTTGATAATAGGGTATGGCCAGGGCACCGATCCCATGACCAACAAAGAAGATGGCAAAAAAACCACAACCCAGAGCCACTTTGTGTTTAAGCATGGTATTGGCCTTTTAGCTAAATCATCGCCGGTAAAAACGAACGAGTGTGCGTAATCAACAGCTTACCCCAGTATTTGCCAACATTTGTGGCATATATGCTACGACATAAAGAAAAGCCTGTTGGCAGTTCAACAGGCTTTGTCTGTGTAGCAGCGACATTAATGGATTAGCGCTTAATTATCCAGATATTGTACGCCATTTGACTCGATATAATGTGCCTCTGAGATATCCACTCCCCGAATTGACAACCCGCCGGCATCCATCATGGCGCTGGCAGCAGGGTTGACCTGCGCATTGTTGTCAAACAGTGAACGCGTGGCGGCATCGTCATCCTGCCAGTCCGGAGCATGCAGCCAATTGTTGGATTGAGTCCAGGTAGCGCCCCAATAGAACAGCCCGGCAAAACCATTGATATTTTTAACCGCATTGGTCAAATCAAAGAGGTAGTCGTACTGGCCTTGTTTGGTTTGCGGGTAAGACGTTGTGCTACCTGCATCACTGGTGGTCCAGTAGGCCGCGGTTTCTACCATATATACCGGTACGTTAAAGTAGCTGTGCAGCGTGCTGATCGTGGTGGTGGCATCGTTAATTGTACCGTGCCACATTTCGTAAAACGACACGCCGATAGCATCCATCTTGCCGCCGTTGTTGGTGTAACTGGCATACCAGGATGTTGCAGCACTGCCCACACCAGCATAATGAATGATGACCGGAATATTGTTCGACACGCTTTTTACAGCGTCGTATCCTGAGTTGGTAAATCTCACAAAGTTACCCCAGCCGTTGTCGCTGATATTACCCAGATTCCACAGCATGCCGGGGTTTACTTCATTGCCCACCTGAACCATGTTCGGTAGTACGCCTTCTGCGGCCATCTGATTAAGCACATCCCGGGTGTAGTTATACACGGTATTTTCCAGAGTATTTACGTCCTGATTGAACCACTCTGAAGGGGCCCAGTTCTGGCCCGGATCAGCCCACCAGTTAGAGTAAAAGATATCGAGCAGAATGTTCATATTGTTTGCCTTGGCTTCTTTGGCCATAGCAATCACGTAATCCAGATCCTGATGCAACGCATAGCTATCTGGCGGGGTTACCAGCAAGCGAATGCGCGCATAGTTAAACCCTTTATCGGCGAGTATTTCAACGGCAGTGTCGTTACTGGTGCCTGGCGCGGTCGACTGCAGTTCAAAGCTGACGTCGTCAATACTTGTCCAGTCCGAGTTTTGGGTGTAAATGCCGATTGTACAGCTACTACCCGTTACCTGAATGTTATCCAGCACCACTTGCGTCCAGTTGCCCCATGCCGCAGCAGGAATAGCGGTCTGGCTGTTCTGACTGCCGCAATCACTGGCAAACAGTGTGGCTTCATCGGTATTGCCGCCAATTGTATACGCAGACAGACGATACGTACCCGGAGTCAATCCGCTTATCGTCTGATAAGTCGACACAGAGTAACTGCTGTCAGCAGACCAGTGAGTTAGCCGGTTACCGCTGCGGCCTGATGATTCAATTATCTGTGCCGACGTTGTACCGGACGTACTCCATCCACTGGCACCATTTTCAAAACCTGGGTTTGTTACCAGGTTCTGGCTCAGTACCTGGCCGGAAAACAAAAGCCCCAGAGCCAGGCCTGAAGCTTTGACTATCGACGGGCGCTTTTTGCGTTCTGCCGGTTCTACGGTTTGATACCACCTTGTCATAAAGGTCATAACGTGCTCCATTCTTTCTTAAGGGATAGTAGTCAATATAAAGTCTTTAAGGGAAAGCGATTACCCTTTAAAAGGTATCCCTTACCTTTAGATAATTCAACACTGTTTGCACATAAAAATAACAAAATGTTTACCATTGATGCGCGTAAAGCAGCTTTCTGTGTCTGTCTGAGATTGATTTAGTTACTGATATTTAATGTTTTTTATTGGTTTTCTTGCGAGGGTAGAGAATCTTCTATGCGGAGCTAACCCTGATGAAGCTGTTTAATAAAAGAAATTTACTGACGTTTTTGTTGCTTTACCGTAGAGGAATGTATGTCAGAATATTTTTATCATGCTGTTTTTAATGACTAAATCTCAATTGGATGCTTTTTTTCTTTATTTGCGGCGGGGTTTTACCTGATAGAAATATGCAATCTCTGGCTGTAAATAAAAAACTATAAAGGAAAATGTAGGTAAATTATTTGGTAAACGTTTACCTTGCGTGTTATAAAGTTATTGCGAATTTGAGCAAAATTGTTAACAGGCCGGCTCTGATAAGTGGTAGCAGCGGATGTATTAACAAATAAAAACGATGGCCAAAGTGCAGTACGGCTAAAGATATCGCACACCAGCGGACGATAATCGCCGGAAATTCGACACACAGCTGGTCTGTACATACAGCGCAAATTGTTATGAGCAGATCTGAAATATTGTAAGAACTGAGATGAGATGAAAATGATTAAAAGCAAAGTTTCTCTTGCCGTACTTGCGGCACTGTCAACTTGTGCCTTAAACCACTCAGCGCTAGCGCAGAGTGAATCTGGCGAGCAAAATATGGAAGTAATTCAGGTAAAGGGATTGCGAGGCAGCCTCGAAAAGGCAGCGTTTCAGAAGCAAACCTCAGATGTCATCCAGGACAGCATTGTTGCTGAAGACATCGGCAAGTTTCCCGATCAGAACGTGGCGGAATCACTGCAACGTATTACCGGGGTGTCTATTTCACGGGTAAACGGCGAAGGTTCACAAATCAGTGTGCGTAGTTTTGGCCCCCAGTTTAATGTTGTAAAACTGAACAATCGTACCCTGGCCACTACCACGGGCAGCCGAAGCTTTGACTTTCAGGTATTGCCCTCACAGCTAATAAGCGGTGCAGACGTGATTAAGTCACCTACTGCAGATCTTACCGCCGGCAGCATTGGCGCTTATGTTAACATAAAAACCGCTAAGCCCCTCCAGCAACCGGGTTTTAATGCCTCTGCAACGGTAAAAGCTAACTATCACAGCCTTGTAGAAGAGGCCACGCCTGAATTTGCCGGTGTTGTAAGTAACACCTTCGATGATGATACCTGGGGCGTGTTGTTTGGTGCCTCGTACAAAGAAAACAGCAACCGCATTGATAATTACCGTACATCCCTTTGGAATCAGTATGCCGGCAATGGGAGCGGCTTTGGCTTTCCCATGGAGGCTGGTGAAGTGCTCGGGGAAGACGGTAACCCAACTACGCTGGACGGTAGCCGCGGGCCGGGACGCACAATATTCAATATGATTGATGAGGACCGCGAACGCTTTGGCGCTAACTTCGCGCTACAGTGGGCGCCCAATGACAGTTTTGAATCAACCTTTGATGCCCTGTATACCGATTTTCAGCGTGAATATCTGGGTTCAGGCCTGCAGGTACCTAACCAGACGCCTCGTTACACACGCGCCGTGGTCAGTGATGAAGGAACGCTGCTGGAAGCAACGATTGCTAACACCGATCTTGAAATGAATGTGGTGTACGGTCTTGAAGAGTCGCAAACCACAGCATTCGGCTACAACGGTGTTTATACCGGTGACCGTTTTGTAATTGAATTTGATGCATCTTATTCAAAAGCTGAGAGTAGCTATGAGGGCGACGATACGACCGCCCTGCACTACACGTTGTTTGATGACAATGGTGATATTCAGCCTGCCGAAATTGTCCTCGACTATCGCAATGATATTCCTAGTTTATCGACCAATGGCAGTCTGGATGTTACTGATTTATCCAAAGTGCGGGCCGCCTGGCAACGTTATGCCGCGAATGAAGTTGAAGATACGGTAAAAGAAGTCAAACTTGATGCCCTGTATGACATTGATGCCGGGCCGCTGGTGTCGGTGAAAGTGGGCGCCTCGTATATTGATCGAGAGATCGCATTTATGAACTTTGGTACTGAGTTTGACCCCGTCACCGGCGGTGAAGCGTGGAATGGCGCGGGCATGTGGATTGGTGACGGCAGCACCTGGGGCACTGATGCCTCCATTGGCGTGTTACCCGATTCGGTGCTGGAATTGTCTGACAGTAACTTCATGGATGGCGAAGGCTCGGGCTATCCTCGTCAGTGGGTGCAAATCAGCGATCATCAGGCCTACCGCGAAGCAACCCAGGCATACCTTGAGCAAGCGGTCGCAAACGGTGATGACTGGCGCGCTGACATTGTGAACAATGGCTGGGATACGGTCTATGCAAGCCCGGGTGGCACCTATCAGAATCAGGAATCAATGGGCGCCCTGTATGCGCGATTTAACCTTGAAGGCGAGTTGGGTAACTACACTTGGCGGGGTAACGTAGGTGCCCGCTATATCGATATTAACAATACCGCGCAAGGAACCGCGTCAACCATTGATCTGCTAATGATCAATGAGCAATCATCGAACCTGCCAGAGTCGGTAGATAATACGGCAACGACGTCTGCCAAAGCGTCAGAAGTGGAAACATCAGAAAGCCATTTCCTGCCCAGCGCAAACTTTGTGCTTAATTTAGAGAACGGCTTTATGATGCGCCTGGCTGCGGCTCAGACCATCACCCGTCCGTCGCTGGCGGATGCTGGTGTAAACTTAAGGGAAACAGCCGGTGTTGATAGCCCGACAGTCACTATTGCCGGGGGCAATCCTTATCTGCAGTCTTATGAAGTTGATCAGTTCGACTTCTCGCTTGAGTACTACGGTGATAATGGCAATGCCTATTCCGCGGCATTCTTCTATAAGGATATTTCCAACTTTATCTCTACCATCACCACTGTCGGTGCCTGGCAGGGGCCAATCTCACCCGATCTGGTGGAGGCTTATGCCAATCTCGGCCAAACGGTAACTTTTAATTCAACCCGCAAGGAAAACCGTCCGGGTGGAACTGTACAGGGCATTGAATTAGGCTTGTTGCATAATTTTGAGTTTTTGCCGGGGTTTGGTGTACAAGCAAACTATACCTATGCCGACAGTGAAGACAGTGGCGCGGCGCCAATCAATCTGCCCTCTGTGGTAGAGCCGGGTAATGGCCTGGAAGGCTTTGCGAAAAACTCTTATAACATCATTGCCTTTTATGACAAAGATGCCATACAGGCGCGTATTGCCTATAACTGGCGCGATTCGTTTTTAAGTAGTCGCTCCGGAGACGGTATTCAGCCTGAGTACAATGATGTTTACGGCCAGTTGGATGCCAGCGCCTCATACGATATTAACGAAAACCTCTCGGTGTCTTTGGAGGCGATAAACCTCACCAACGAAACCCGCTTACAATACTACGGTCAGCGTGACCGGGTGAGTTTGGTAGAAATGACCGGAACGCGTTATTACCTGGGGCTCAGAGCAACGTTTTAACCCCGGTTCGTTTTAAAAGTTAAGCTAAAAGCAAAGAGAGGCACGGGACGGCCTCTCTTTTTGCGTTATAAATACAGCGATAATTGCAGGTAAAGAGTATGCAGCATCAAAATGTTAGCCAGTATGTCATTGTCGGTGGTGGCACGGCGGGGTGGATGACGGCGGCGTTATTGTCGAAGGTATTACCCCAATCATCGGTGAGCATTACATTAGTTGAGTCTCCGGACCAGCCCTCCATCGGGGTTGGCGAAGCAACGGCGCCATCATTTGTTGATTTTGTGCGTTTGCTGGGCATTAATGAGCAGGAATTTATCGCCAGCACAGGGGCGACTTTTAAACTGGGTATCCGCTTTTCTGACTGGCAATATAAAGGGCATAGTTACTGGCATCCCTTTGGCAATGTTGGCGCCCGTATTGACGGGCAGAGCTTTTTTCAACAGTGGCTGAATGCACGCCAGGGCGGCTTGCAGAATGATTACACCGATTTTTCCCCCTCCGCGCGTATGGCAGAAAAACAGCGTTTTTTTGTACCGGATCCGGCAAAACCGAATAATTTAAGCCGGATGGGCTACGCATATCACTTCGATGCGCAGCGCGTCGCAGATTTTTTATGTGAATATGCAACCAGCAGAGGAGTGACTCACAAACGAGAGCATGTTAAAACAGTGCGCGTTGACTCTACGCTCGGCACTATTACTGGTCTCACTACTACAGACGGTAACGGAATTGATGGAGAGTTCTTCATCGATTGCAGTGGAGACAAAGCCTTGTTATTAGGCAAAACGCTGGGCGTACCATTTGAAAGCTGGCAGCAATACCTGCCGGTAAATGGCGCGATTGTAGCGCAATCTGAAAAGTGCTCATCGTTACCGCCTTACACAGTGTCTGTTGCGGAGCCGATGGGCTGGCGCTGGCGCATTCCGCTGCAAAACCGGGTGGGCAATGGACTGGTGTTTTGTGATCAGTACTGCTCTGTGGAGCAGGCAACCGCATATTTTTCAGATTGCCTGAAAGACTCTGTTACGACAGAACCCAGATACCTTCGCTTTGAAACCGGCCGGCGTCAGGTATTCTGGGAAAAAAATTGCGTAGCCATTGGTTTGTCTTCCGGCTTTCTGGAGCCCCTTGAATCTACCGGTATTTACCTCATCATGCGAGGTATCCTTAATCTGGCTAAGCTGTTGCCTTCGCTACCAGCGTGCCAGGCAACCACAGCAGAATACAACCGTTTAATGGCAGCAGAATACGAAAATATTCGGGACTTCATCGTATTACACTATTGCTTGTCGGCCCGGGATGACTCCCCATTCTGGCAAAGCTGGCAGCGTCGTGAGCTGCCTGGATCCCTGCAACAAAAGCTGGCCTTGTATAATACCCGTGGGGCGCTCGTCCATAACGATTTGGATCTGTTTGCCTCTGACAGTTGGCATGCTGTGCTGGCAGGCATGGGAAAATTACCGCGCGGTATGGTTCCATTGGTGAAAAACACCAATGTGAGCGAGTTAATAAAACTTCTGCAAAAAATCGACTATTCCCTTAATCACTCTGTTGAGCAACTTTATCTTCATAAGGATTTTTTAGCCCGTTATGCCCCTAGCTGAGTGAACGAAATTTCATGGTTAGTTGCGAAATACTGGCAGAAGCACTGCGTGACTTAACCCCGGAACAAGCTGCACAAAGACTTCAGGCGTTGCCTGGGATTCACTTCAAAGGGGTTTGGTGGTGGCTCAAAAGGAGCTTTTCAGCCAGGTCGGTAGAAGTTGCATATCCCACAGTCAGCGGTTAGTTGGCACGCTAGGCAATAGTAGGGTGGAACGGTGAACTCGTATTTGTTTATACGCAGACTCGGGTATCTATAAACGGAAGTAAAAGTCTACCGACTCGCCCTAAGTCGTCATGCAGTTTGCAGCAGCTCTAAAGCTGACAATGAAGAAAAAGTAAACCACCTCGATGCATTGCTGTTGAGGTTACTAACAACTTTTAGGTTTACGAAATTTATCCTGATAAGATCAAATAAACGTTACACCTAAAAAAGTGTTAGGTATTGTCTAACACTTTTTTAAAAATCTCAGTCCTTCAGCAGGCTCTAAACCTAGCGCTTCGCAATATTGGACATACTCATATACATTTAGTTTTCGTTGGAAGGTCTCTACTTTGTTAACAAACTGATGTGATTCATCAATGATTTCAGCGAACTGGCGAACCGTCAGTCCTTGCTTCTTTCTGGCGTTTACCAGCCAAGCTATTAATGACTCGTATCGCGGATTATTTATCGTTTTTTTCATCACATCATTATCGGCGTTTTTCAAGCTATGGAAGATGCGAATAAGTCCCCGATGTGAGATCATAGCTGCATAGTAAATCACAGCCATTACCGCCCATGAGCCAACAGTTAACTTTTGCCGATAGTGAGCTTTCCAGCAAGCGCCGCCAGACTCGTAAAGAGATATTCTTATCCAGAATGGATAAACTGCTGCCGTGGCCTCAACTGCTGGAAGTGATTGAACCCTTTTATCCTAAAGCTGGCAATGGCAGACGTCCGTACGCGCTTGAGACCATGTTTCGCATTCATTGTATGCAGCAATGGTATAGCCTCGGTGATGAAGCAATGGAAGATGCATTATATGAAATTGCTTCGATGCGTCAGTTTGCGCAACTGTCACTGGATAAAGCGATTCCAGACCGTACCACCATTATGAACTTCCGTCACTTGCTGGAAAAGCATAAGCTGACTCGCCAATTATTCAAAACGGTTAACCAATGGCTGACGGACTGCGGTGTGATGATGACGCAGGGCACACTGGTGGATGCCACGATTATTGAAGCGCCCAGCTCTACTAAAAATAAAAAGAATGAACGTGACCCGGAGATGCATCAGACCAAGAAGGGCAATGAATGGCACTTCGGCATGAAAGCTCATATTGGTGTGGATGCCAAGAGTGGCCTGACTCATACGCTGGTGACCACCGCCGCCAACGAACATGACCTTAATCAGATGAAGAACCTGTTGCATGACGATGAGGAATTCATCTCTGGCGATGCTGGATATCAAGGCGCAGAGAAGCGTGAAGAACTAAAAGAAAAGGATGTGGAATGGCTGATAGCAGAGCGCCCGGGCAAAGTTCGGGCACTGAAAAAGCATCCCCGCAAAAACAAAACTGCCATCAACATCGAATATTTAAAGGCCAGCATTCGGGCGAAGGTAGAACACCCGTTTCGCATCATCAAATGCCAGTTTGGTTTTATCAAAGCACGCTATAAAGGGCTGATGAAGAATGACTCACAGTTAGCCATGCTATTCACCTTGGCGAACCTGTTTAAAGTAGACCAGATGTTACGACGACAGCCAAGATCTGTTTGAAATCCGGGAATGGCCCGGAAGTAGGTCGAAATCCGGCCTAAAACGACGGCATATTGGCCTAAATTGCAAAATTAGAGTTTAAAAATTAGGCAGGCGATGCTGCGGCTTAACTGAGCGTTAAACTGCGGGACTTATTCGCAGTTTCCCTATCGTTATTGTCTGTGTACCTAACGTGTTCGCTAACCAATTGTGCTTTTATGCTTTTGAGTTCTTCTGTATCAACTTCGTTACACTTCATGGGTTTATAATCGAATTTAACGTCTAAGGTTTTTCTATCAATAACGATATGGAGAGTCTTATCTTCACTCTTATGGTCCAGATACAGCATGACACTGTTGTCTGACAATATTGCTTTATAGTTATTGTAAAAATTTGCTTCCTCAACCTCTTCAGCCCATTCATAGTCACCCATGTAAACGAACTGTCCTATATTTCCCAATTGCGTTTCTTGAACGTAGTAGAGCACGTATGAATTACCCTGCAATGGACTAGAGGTGAAATTGGGTTCTTGACAGAAAAATAGCGTAGCATTATTGAAATCGCTTTCTGAAAATTTACGCTGGGGCTCAGAGCATCCTTGTAATATACAAGTCAGCATCAGAACAGATAAAAATATGGTAACCGTTGTTCAGTGTTCATTTTCATATTAATTAGAGAAAGCCAAGTCAACGATTTTGATTATTGTTTTACTCTCATCCCACTCAGAGAGCTTCGATTTCACAGTGAAGTATTTTCCGTCTTCCATTTCGTAGATATAACCCGCTTTAAGAGGTTTGTTATCCCTTATTGAAAAGCGGCTAACAAGAACGGGATGAAAGCTTTCTTCGTAAATAGTGCTATTGTTTTTGTCTTGAAAATACACAGTGACTTTGACTTTATCCAGCGAGCGTTCGCCATTGTTCTTTAAAGATACGCGAATAGCAGGAACACCTTTATCAGAGTAGGTATCAATACGCTTTGCTTCAAATTCCGTTATTGCCACTTTATTCATGTATTCCATTTTTTCGGTAAACGCGTTAAGCGCAGTTTGCGTATTAGCAATCCCATTCGTGGCTAATTCTTTTGCCGAATCTATTTCGCTTAATGCGCGATATTTCTCTATTGCGTCTTCAAAGCGTTTACTTTCTAGCAGGGCTTTTGCTTCATCACTGAGTTTGCGGATGGTTTCTTGCTCTTCGCGCGCTTTAGCTTGCTTGGCTTCTCTTTCCGCTCGTTTACGCTCTCTAAGTTCTTTATCCTTCGCCAGAGCTTCGCGGTATTTTTCGATCACTTCTTGCCCGGTAAGGCCATCGAGAGATTGAAGGTTAATAGATATGAGCGTTTCAGGGCTAGCACCGTCGTTTTTGCTATCAAATGAGCCAACCATAGAAGTCCATGCGTTTTGTCCTCCGAGTGAGTAGTACATTAGGGCTTTGGCAAATTCAGCCTGTTCCTGTTCCGTCATGTCAGCAGTAATGCTTTGAGCAGAACTCTTTATGGTTTCTTGTGACGTGGTATCGAGCGTGTTTGGGCCGAAACACCCAGTAAGTAGAAGTAAAAATATCGTGACTAGGGCAGTGTTCTTCATGGCATCCTTTCTCATGTAATGTTTTCTAAAATAAAGTACCACACTCTCAATTGAAATTGCAGATTGCAAGGAAAACCACAAACATATTAAATAGTGTAAACATGCATTTAAGTGATAAACACGTTATATCGAACTTAACAATTAAATGTTTAAGATGTCATCAGTAATAGGTCATACATCAATGCCGAAGCGCGATGTTGCAATGAAATACTTAACGAGGCTTGGAAATGGTTGGACGCTTCGCGTTGCGCTTCCCAAGTCAAAGGGAGAAGCATACATATATGGTCGTTTTTTAGATAAAAACTATGGATCGAAAGAAGCTTCGCTTGTTGCTGCTCAGAAACAAAGAGATAACGACGCAGAGTTAATTGGCGCCGATAAAAACTGGGTTCGGCAAAAAAAGGCAGATGCGATAAAGTTAGACCTGATCACAGGTTTATCTGAAGTGAGGACCGTTGAACATCATAAAAATGGGTCTGTATACGAGAGAACCTATATTGTTGCATACCATCCAGTTAAATGGCGTAATACCAAAAAGAAGTTTATGTACAAAGACAACCCGACCAGAGCGAATAGCAGAACCAGAGAGGTTGCCATTAAATGTGCTGAAAAGGTGCGCAAAGATTGGGAAAAAGAATTAGGGATGGTGCCTCACCAGATAAAAGATTGAAATATAACAAGTTCACGCATGATAACAAGCATTATCATGCGTGAATGTTGACCTTCATCGTTGAGTTACGTAACCCATACCCGACTCGTTGGACTGGAGTTTCTACCATAAATCGACAGGCATTTAAATTAGGCGCTGAAGTACAGATTATTGACTACCTACTTCTGCTTTGTGCCAGAAGCAGCCGTTCAATCATTTGTAGTTAAACGGCAGAAGTGTACGTTTAGGAGACGCTATATTTAGCCAGTGCTGCTGTAACCATAAACATATCATCGACATTATCGCGACAAGCCTGGCTTTTCATTTATCAAAGCCTTTATTATTTTCCTGCTCTACAATACAAATGAAATTACATTATAGAGTTAATATTCTGCTTTTCTCTGGCAATTTTAACTCTACAATGTGATTACAGCTTTACAGTAACAGTTTAGTGTTATATGTTGCCTATATAGGTGGTTAAAATAACATTAGGGTGTTAAATGAGTGAATCAAATAATGCTAGCCGCGTATCAGAGCGCTTAGCTCAGATATCAGATGAATTGCGCGAGTTAAGTAAGGCTTCTCAGCCAGAAAGCGCCAATTACCTGTCGATTGAAGAGACATTTACTCGTGTCAATGCGCTTTATACAAGCACTATAGATGTAGAGCTCATTGCTATGCAGAGCGGCCTACACACTAATACCGTCCGAAAACTCTTTAAGGATAAAGATGCATTTATGAGTGCAAAACTATCCACTATAGAAAGCTTTCTAGACACATTGGGAATGTCGCTATGGGCGAGCTAAGCGCTGAAGTCTTCTTATATGATGTGCACGTCGGTATTTTAAAGAAGCATCCAAAGGGTTACTCGTTTAAATATAAAAGCGATTACTTTGGTCCTCCACTGTCGTTGTCTTTACCTTTACGTGCATCGCTTTATGAATCTGACACGCTTTTCCCTTTTTTTAAGTCTCTACTACCTGAAGGTTGGCTTTTAAAGCAGTATGCTCGTGCACAAAGAATCGATGAGCGTGATGAATTTTCGCTTCTTGTAAATAACGGTGAAGACTTGCTCGGAGCTGTAGCTATAAAGCCTATTGAAGAAAATGAATAACTGTAAGATAACACTTAAAAAGCTAGCCAAGAGCTCGAAATATGATGGGTTTTCTGATGCCGGTGTACGTCACCTTTTTGGGACGTTAAAGGTATCGCCAATTGTAGATTTTGATAGGCAGGATTTAGAATCCTATCCGACGTCACATAACGGTAAGATGAGCATCTCTGGGTTTCAGCCTAAAATGTCAGCGACGGTCATTGACGACAAGCTTGTACTGGTAAAAGAGAACGGGACGTTCATTATTAAGCCATCACCCGCTCAATTTCCAAATCTGGCAGAAAATGAGCACGCTATTATGACACTGGCGAGCATCTGTAAATTTCCGGTTCCTCCCTTCGGCCTTATCCAACTTAATAACGGTGAGTTAGCATTCATCATAAAGCGCTATGATCGTGAAAATGGTATTAAACTTCACCAAGAGCAACTGGATAGCGCAATGGGCGTTGATGACAAGTTCGGCAATATTAGTGGTTCACAAGCCGTAAGTTATTCCAAAGCTGGCGCTTTTATCACGAAAAACCTAAAAGCGTTACAAGAATATGCTGAATTTTATCGTCGTGTTATCTTCAGCTACGTCGTTGGAAACAATGATCACCATTTAAGAAATTTCTCTCTCTTGTATACAAGTAATGGTGCACTTCCGACGTTATCACCCGTTTATGACGTTGTATCAGTCGAGCCTTATGGTGAATACTTTCTCAGTTCCTATATGGCCCTTCCACTCTTGACGTCACAAGAAAGCGATAATGATGAAGATATTGATACTGGCTTTGATCGAAAATATGGGCAGTATGATAGGCAAGACTTCATTAGATTAGGTGAAGAGATTGGTTTGAAAATGCAGGTGGCTGTGAAACTACTTGATGACTTATTAAAGGGAATCGAGAAAGCGATACCAATCGTGTCTGTATCGTTTATGGATGCTGAGCACAAACAAAGTATAGAACGCTTAATAAGGCATCGCATTATGATCCTGAGAGATGAAGATACAGAATTATAAATACACTGTTAATTAACTATATTTGTATGAAAAACCTTATGGATAAAAATGATTTAGTGTTTGAGGTAATACCCTCTGTCCATGCTCCTAAGGTTGGGGCGTCAGTCGGTGTAAGGGTACATTGCATCTCACTAGATATTACGGTAGAGAGCACGACTGAGAAAACCCAGTATGTAAACAAATTGGCAGCTATGGATAAATTAAAAAAATTAGCCAACCCTCGTATCTGTTAGCAATTATTAGCATACAGCAGACATTTAACATAATTTTTGCGCAATTCTGCTTCAGACAAAATACGGACGAACAGATTACTGACTAGCTACTTCTGGTTTGTGCCATTAGCGGACACTCAATCTTGACACCAAGTGATCAAAAACCAATCGAATACGTTGTGGTACTGGACCACGTTGAGGGCGATAAATATATAAATCCCAAGGCACCGGCTCGACCTCTTCTA
>Ga0208316_1000148_pt1 | contig 83622 bp, 74 predicted proteins | sample MalvireepMed_231_FD_184240 | JGI IMG/M metagenome (GOLD analysis project Ga0208316, IMG submission 184240) | Marine viral communities from the Global Malaspina Expedition - Malaspina viral metaG DeepMed_231 (SPAdes) (version 2) | ecosystem: Environmental > Aquatic > Marine > Oceanic | place... | reverse complement strand
AGATCAACCGCAAGAGTGTGATTGTTCTGGCCGAGGACGGCACCAAACAGTACAAGGTCTCGCCGGAGTTATTAAGGCCTCTGCGTGACGTGAAGTAGGTCAACTACGTCGTGGAATGAACGCTTACAGCAGGCCTTCGTGCACGGCATCGATATTGTCGTTGCGCCCGAGGCAGCTCAGCAGCCGCGACAACGTGGCTTGAGACGGCCTGTCTTGGGCCAGGGGCGTCATCCCGCGCGCGTCGCTGCAGGCCAACTGCCAGAGCGGGTCACGGCGCAGCGTGTCGGTATCGCTGAGATCGATCCAGCCCATCGCCCGTTGCAGCACCAGGGTACGCAGCTGGCTGGCCAGCGAGTGGTGGATGCGTAGCGGGTTGCGGAGGTCGACCAGATTGTCTTCCAGCGCCTCGATCACGCCGCTGTTGTCGAGGGCTTCACGCAGCAGCAGAGCGCCACTGTCGCTGGTGGTTCGCTGGCCGCTCAGCTCAACACGGACAGCGCCGTTGCACGAGGGCGTCCAGGTGGATAGGCTTTCACCCATGGCGAGTGGTCCTCTTGAATCGTGTTCTGGCAGGAACATCCTGATTCTACAAGAGAAAACCACTTGCCATCTTCGTTTTCAGGTCGGCCTCATGAATAAGCCGGGATAGAGTCTGGGTGCTAGGTTTTCCAGGTGGAAAACATTTGCTTCGTGCTGAAAGCTATCTATTTAAGTATCTACGCAATTCCCGATGGGAGCTCAATGGCCAAAGGTCATAACTTCCTGGAAACGAGACTTTCAAAAGTCACGCTATGTGCCACATTGACGGACGTATACGTATATTAATCGGTGTCAGTCGAAGCTTGAAAGCAGTGCTGATATTCTACTGATCGCATATAAGGTTCTGTAATTAAAAAATTAATCGTAATGTGGTGAGCTATGCGGCATCAGCTTGATCTTGAGTGACAACGGCCTCCGAAGCCGAAGGTCGTAGGTTCAATTCCTACCGGGCGCGCCAAACATATCAAGGGCTTACGTTAACGCGTAAGCCCTTTTATTTTGTGGTAACGACCGCCATAACCACACTAGTAACCACAAGGCGCAATCCCAAAATCGATTTGCTTAGGCTCATTTTTCTGTCCAACTGACGAACGATGCACTAAAACCAACTGCTGGGGGATTATATTCCTCAGCAGTCGTTGATTGTTTAGCTTCAATCCGCTCCTTGCTATATGGCTATGCTCGCAACAGAGGGCTATTGATCGCGCTCACGCATACGTTCTTCAATCCACAGTTCGATTTCTGAGTTTGCCCAGGCTACCGCGCGCTTAGAGATATTAACGCTTTTGGGAAACTGCCCGTTGCAAACGCCCTGGATGCATGAAGAGCTGGTGTGCCTAGCCGCCCAGCAGAACCCTCATGTAGGCGATGCCTTGGCGCTAGAGGAGTTTGCCCGCCAGCCCCATGTGGAGCTTGCCGATATCAGCGGCCTGCTGCCCAGCCGCATTGAGAGCTGCCTAGCCCAGCATGGGCTGAGCCGCCGGGTGATCTCGAAAAACCTCAACTACATCGCCGCCGCGCGGGTGGTGGCGCTCACCGATGCCATTATTACCTTACCCCGGCAAATGGCCGAGCGCTTTGTCGCGATGCTGCCCGTTCGCATGGTTGCCCCACCTGAAGAACTACCCGCCTTAACCATGACACTGATCCAGCATAGTCTCTACGCCAATGCCCCTGAAAACGTGTGGCTCTATGACGAGCTGACCGCGTTTGCACAGAGTGCTAGCCGGTAGAAAAATAACGTGTATGTAGTTGTGTTGTAAATAAACAACACAGTTGAATCAAAGGTTGAATGGTCACTGGCGGGCTCGGCATTAGATCCTAAACTGCTATCTGGCGCATTTTTTCGCGCAATAGTGAATAGGCAATAGTGAGTAGATAATAGTGAGTAGATAGCGCCCAAAGACGTTGGGGCAACCACCCGGCTGCAAGGGATTGGGCGCTGAACGCGGACAAACCAAGGGAGAAAGCGTGTGAAAATAGGCGCACCGAAAGAGATTGCTCGGGGAGAAGCGCGAGTCGCGTTGACCCCCGAGAGCGCAAAGCAACTTCAGAAGCTTGGCCATGAATGCCTCATCGAAACAGGTGCCGGCCTGGCCGCGGGTTTTAATGACGACACTTATCGCGACGCTGGCGTGACCGTGGCGGAGAGTGCCGACGCGCTTTGGCGCGACGCTGAGGTGGTCATTAAAGTCCGCGAGCCCTCTGATGAAGAGGCCGAGCGGCTGCGTGAAGGTCAAACGCTGATTGCCTTCTTCTGGCCCGCGCAAAACGAAGCGTTACTGGAGAAGTGCAAAGCCCAAGGCGCTACCGTGATCGCGATGGACATGGTGCCGCGTATTTCCAGAGCGCAGAAGATGGATGCGCTCTCCTCCATGGCGAACATTGCGGGCTACCGCGCAGTCATTGAAGCGGGCAATAACTTCGGCCGTTTCTTTACCGGCCAGGTGACCGCCGCAGGCAAAGTACCGCCTGCCAAGGTATTGGTCATCGGGGCTGGGGTGGCAGGTTTAGCGGCGATAGGCACCGCGACCAGCTTAGGGGCGGTAGTGCGCGCCTTTGACGTGCGCCCTGAAGTTTCTGAGCAGATCGAATCCATGGGCGCTGAATTCCTGTTTCTCGATTTTGAGGATAGCCAGGACGGCTCCGAGAGCGGTGGCTACGCGGCCCCCTCAAGCCCTGAGTTCCGCGAAAAGCAGCTGGCGTGCTTCCGCGAACAGGCGCCGGACGTGGATATCGTGATTACCACGGCACTGATTCCCGGCAAGCCCGCGCCTAAGCTGTGGCTGGAAGATATGGTCGCCGCCATGAAGCCGGGCTCGGTGATTATTGATCTGGCTGCCGAGAAGGGCGGTAACTGCGACCTGACCCAGCCCGGTGAGCGCGTAGTAAGCGATAACGGCGTGGTGGTGGTCGGCTATACCGACTTCCCCTCGCGCATGGCGACACAGGCCTCACTGCTCTACGCCACCAATATTCGCCACATGCTCACCGACCTCACCCCGGAGAAAGACGGCGTTATCCATCACAACATGGATGACGACGTGATTCGTGGGGCCACGGTGACTCACCAAGGGGAGATCACCTTCCCACCGCCGCCGCCCAAGGTCAAAGCCATTGGCGCGGCCAAGCCGAAGAAAAAAGAGAAAGCGCCGACTCCAGAAGAGAAGAAAGCCGCTGAGCTTGCCACCTTCAAAGCGCAAACGAAGAGCCAAGTGACCATGTTGGCAGTGGGTGGCGCGCTGATGCTGCTACTGGGGTTAGTCGCTCCTGCCTCGTTTATGCAGCACTTTATTGTGTTTGTGCTGGCCTGCTTTATCGGCTTCCAGGTGATTTGGAAAGTGAGCCACTCGCTGCACACACCGCTCATGGCGGTCACTAACGCCATTTCCGGTATCATTATTTTGGGAGCGATTCTGCAGATTGGCTCGGGCAGCGCGGTGGTTAGCGTGCTGGCGGCTATTTCGGTGTTAATCGCATCAATCAATATCGTGGGTGGCTTCCTGGTAACACGCCGGATGCTGGCCATGTTCCAAAAATCCTAAGCGGCGGAGAGACGATATGTTAGAGCAAGGATTCGTATCTGCCGCAGCGATTGCGGCCAGCGTGCTGTTTATTCTGTCGCTGGGCGGCTTGAGTAACCAGGAAAAGGCCAAGCGCGCCGTGTGGTACGGCATCGTGGGTATGGCGGTCGCGGTGTTTTTCACTGCGTTTGGCCCCGGTATCGGCGGCTACTGGTGGCTGATTCCGATGATGCTGATTGGCGCAGCCATTGGTGCTTACGTAGCGGGCAAGGTTGAGATGACCGAAATGCCCCAGCTCGTGGCCGCGCTGCACAGCTTTGTGGGCTTGGCAGCGGTTTTCGTGGCCTGGAGCGCAGACCTGGAGCGTCGCCGGGTGATGGCGGCCCGTGCCGCTGAGGCGTCGCTGGACCAGTTCTCTGCCTTTGCGGCGCTGGTGGCCACCAAGGCCCCCGACGAGCTGATGTTCCTGCAAATCGAGGTGGTGCTGGGTATCTTCATTGGCGCGGTGACGTTCACCGGCTCGGTGATTGCCTTCGGCAAGCTCGCTGGCAAAGTGGATGGCAAGCCAAAGCAATTGCCCGGCGGCCATATGTTGAATGCCGGTGCGGCGGCGCTGTCGCTGCTGTTGGCGATTATGTACCTCAACGGCGCAGGCTTCTGGACGCTGCTAGTGATTGCAGCGCTGGCGTTCTTTATCGGCTACCACCTGATCATGGGCATCGGCGGGGCGGATATGCCAGTGGTGGTCTCTATGCTGAACAGCTACTCCGGCTGGGCGGCGGCGGCGATTGGTTTCACGCTCTCCAACGACCTGCTGATCGTGACCGGTGCGCTGGTGGGCTCTTCCGGTGCGATTCTCTCTTACATTATGTGTAAGGCAATGAACCGTAACTTTGTCAGCGTGATTCTAGGTGGTTTTGGGGGGGCTCAAGGGCCTGCCGCGGAAATCGAAGGCGAGCAGGTCTCCATCGACGCCAATGGCGTCGCTACCGCACTGAACGACGCCGACAGCATCATCATCGTGCCGGGTTACGGCATGGCGGTGGCGCAGGCGCAAACGGCGGTGAGCGATTTAGTCCGCAAGCTGCGCGCCGCGGGTAAAACCGTCCGCTTCGGCATTCACCCCGTGGCCGGACGCTTGCCAGGCCATATGAACGTACTGCTGGCGGAAGCCAAGGTGCCCTACGATATCGTGTTGGAAATGGACGAGATCAACGACGACTTCGCCAGTACCGACGTGGTTATCGTTATCGGCTCCAACGATATCGTCAATCCTGCCGCCGAAGAGGACCCCAACAGCCCCATTGCGGGGATGCCGGTGCTCAAAGTATGGGAAGCGAAGCAGGTGTTCGTCAGCAAGCGTGGCCAGGGCACTGGCTACTCGGGCATTGAGAACCCGCTATTCTTCAAGGAGAACACGCGAATGTTCTACGGCGATGCCCGCGATAGCTTAAACGCCCTGCTACCGCTGGTGGAGTAATCAAGTAAAGCAGTAGACTGACAAGGAACGGGGCGCTCAGCGCCCCGTTTCACGTTTGATTGTTAATAGCTATCAGCTTGTTGGTTAAATGCAAATTGTGACTATTGAGTAGGTGCTTTAAAACTGTAAAACATGAATAACGCATCCGCTGACGATCTACACAGTAGCTTGCAGCAAAGATGCAGAGCATTTGTTCCCTTGGTATCACCAAGGCATAGAGCAATAAGGGAGAGAGCTATGAGCGGTAAATGTCCTGTCATGCACGGTGGTAACACCTCTACCGGCACATCCAACAAAGATTGGTGGCCGGAAGGGTTGAACCTGGATATTTTGCATCAGCAAGATCGCAAATCAGACCCGATGGATCCGGATTTCAACTACCGTGAAGAAGTACGCAAGCTCGATTTCGACGCGCTGAAGAAAGATGTCCACGCGTTGATGACCGATAGCCAAGAGTGGTGGCCCGCTGACTGGGGGCACTACGGCGGTTTGATGATCCGTATGGCTTGGCACTCCGCTGGCACCTACCGTATTGCTGATGGCCGTGGGGGCGGTGGTACCGGAAGCCAGCGCTTTGCACCGCTCAACTCCTGGCCGGACAACGTCAGCCTGGATAAAGCGCGCCGTCTGCTGTGGCCGATCAAGAAGAAGTACGGCAACAAAATCAGCTGGGCAGACCTGATGATTCTGGCTGGCACCGTGGCTTATGAGTCCATGGGCTTACCTGCTTACGGCTTCTCTTTCGGCCGCGTCGATATTTGGGAACCCGAAAAAGATATCTACTGGGGTGACGAAAAAGAGTGGCTGGCACCTTCTGACGAACGCTACGGCGACGTGAACAAGCCAGAGACCATGGAAAACCCGCTGGCGGCTGTCCAGATGGGTCTGATCTATGTGAACCCGGAAGGTGTTAACGGCCAGCCTGATCCGCTGAGAACCGCGCAGCAGGTACGTGAAACCTTCGCCCGTATGGCGATGAACGACGAAGAGACCGCAGCCCTCACAGCTGGCGGCCACACCGTCGGTAAATGCCATGGTAATGGCGATGCCTCTGCGTTGGGCGCTGAGCCAGAAGCCTCTGACGTTGAAAACCAGGGCTTAGGCTGGGGCAACCCCAACATGCAGGGCAAGGCGAGCAACGCCGTGACCTCGGGTATCGAAGGTGCGTGGACCACCAACCCCACGAAATTCGATATGGGCTATTTCGACCTGCTGTTCGGCTACGAGTGGGAACTGAGAAAGAGTCCTGCCGGTGCCCACCAGTGGGAACCGATTGACATCAAAGAGGAAGACAAGCCGGTTGACGCCAGCGACCCCTCTATTCGCCACAACCCGATCATGACCGATGCGGATATGGCGATGAAGGTAGATCCGACCTATCGCGCTATCTGCGAAAAATTCATGGCCGATCCGGAGTACTTCAAGAAGACTTTCGCGAAAGCTTGGTTCAAGCTAACGCACCGTGATCTGGGCCCGAAATCACGTTACATCGGCCCGGAAGTGCCGGCAGAAGACCTGATTTGGCAAGACCCGATTCCGGCAGGTAACACCGACTACTGCGAAGAAGTGGTCAAACAGAAAATTGCACAAAGTGGCCTGAGCATCAGCGAGATGGTCTCCACCGCTTGGGATAGCGCCCGTACTTATCGCGGTTCCGATATGCGCGGCGGTGCTAACGGTGCCCGCATTCGCTTGGCCCCACAGAACGAGTGGCAGGGCAACGAGCCGGAGCGCCTGGCGAAAGTGCTCAGCGTCTACGAGCAGATCTCCGCCGACACCGGCGCTAGCATCGCGGACGTGATCGTTCTGGCTGGTAGCGTAGGCATCGAGAAAGCCGCGAAAGCAGCAGGTTACGATGTACGCGTTCCCTTCCTGAAAGGCCGTGGCGATGCGGCCGCTGAGATGACCGACGCAGACTCCTTCGCACCGCTGGAGCCGCTGGCCGATGGCTTCCGCAACTGGCAGAAGAAAGAGTATGTGGTGAAGCCGGAAGAGATGCTGCTGGATCGTGCGCAGCTGATGGGCTTAACCGGCCCGGAAATGACCGTGCTGCTGGGCGGTATGCGCGTACTGGGCACCAACTATGGTGGCACCAAACACGGCGTATTCACCGATCGTGAAGGCCAGTTGACCAACGACTTCTTTGTGAACCTGACCGATATGGGGAACAGCTGGAAGCCGGTAGGTAGCAACGCCTACGAAATCCGCGACCGCAAGACCGGTGCCGTGAAGTGGACCGCCTCGCGGGTGGATCTGGTGTTTGGTTCCAACTCGCTGCTGCGCTCTTACGCAGAAGTGTACGCCCAGGACGATAACGGCGAGAAGTTCGTCAGAGACTTCGTCGCCGCCTGGACCAAAGTGATGAACGCCGACCGTTTCGACGTCGCGTCGTAAGTCAGCAACCGCAAGTCGCACTATCTAAGGCACCCTATTTTGGGTGCCTTTTTTGTATTTCTGCATCGGCAAGCAGCATAGTTAAGCCGTATGCTGGCGAAAGCGTGCCTAGGCACTGCTGGTCCGTCAGCTTTGCTACAGTAGCGCGTGCTTTTCCACCGACGTAACAATACGAGATCGACGATGAAACGCAGTAAATGGATATGGCTAGTATGGGCCGTTGTCTTGTTAAGTTATTTAGTGCCTTACACGCTGTTAAGCGACGTGTCGCGATGGTACGGCAGCTTTTTGTTTTGGGCCGTGGCCGGGGTGGCCATCATTGCTCTGAACGTGTTTATTACGACAGACTTTAAGGAGCATAGCGATGACTGAGTCGCTCATTTGGTGGTCCATTGCTATCTACTTATTAGTGGCCATAGGCATTGCTATTCTGTCGCGCCAACGCCCGGCGAAAGGCGGTTCAGAAAGCATGTCCGGCTACTTTTTGGGTAACCGCCAAATGAACGGGTTTGTCTCGGCGCTGAGCTACAGTGCCACGACGTATAGCGCCTTTATGATGGTGGGCCTGGCTGGCCTGACCTATGCGGGCGGCGTGGGCGCCTTCGGTTTTGAAATCATCTATTTTGCCGGTGTCTCGCTGGTGGCGGTGTTCGGCCCTAAATTCTGGGCAGTTGGCAAAAAGTTTGGCTACGTGACGCCCAGTGAGATGCTGAGCCACCGCTACCATAGTAAGCAGGTGGCCATGGCCGTGTCGATTGCCAGCTGTATCTTCCTGATCCCTTATTCCGCCGTTCAGCTCGCTGGTGTCGGCTACCTGTTGCAGGGTATTACTGATGGCGCCATTACCTTTACCACCGGGGTCGTGCTAGCCACGGTGATCGCCATTTTCTTCTCCTATATCGCGGGGATTCGCTCGGTCATGTGGACCGACTCGCTCCAGGCCATCATGATGATTGTGGCCTCTACCCTGGTAGCCTTTCTGGTGATTCAAAATCTGGGCGGTTTTGGTGCGCTCTTCGATACGCTGGCAACGGAGCACCCGCAGTCCCTGACGGTACCTGGCCCAGGACTATTCAGCTTTGTCACCTTCTTGGGGCTCACCATTCCCTGGTTCTTCTTTAGCCTTTCAAATCCGCAGGTCAGCCAGCGTCTTTTCATGCCCTCGTCGCTGCGCTCGATGCGCCACATGCTGATTGGCTTTTTGGTGTTCGGTTTTATTTACACCCTCGTTTCGGTGCTTTGGGGGTTCTCGGCTTTGGCTGCTTTCCCTAGCCTAGAGCGCGCCGATTTAGCCACGCCCACGCTACTGGCCTCAGAGTTTGTGCCGCCCGTATTAGGCGTGATTGTGATGATCGGCATTATGGCCGCCGCTGTTTCCACGATCGATTCAATCATGCTGACGCTGGCGTCCATGGTCTCCCGCGACGTCTATGCCAACCTCAAGCTGAACGTCAGTGAAAAGCGACAACTGCTGGTGGGTAAGTGTGTAGTGCCGGTGATTGCACTGATGGCGCTGGCCTTCGCAGAGCTGCAGCTTGACCTGATTGCGGTGCTGTCGGTGGCCGCCTCATCGGGCTTGGTGGCTATGGTGCCTGCGCTGATCGGTGCTTTCTATTGGAAGCGCGGCACGGCTGCCGGTGCACTGACCAGCGTGGTGGGTACCAGCGCCTTTGTGCTGCTGATGTATGCCACCGGTAACTCGTTGCTGGGCCTGCCTGCCGGTGTATGGGGCATTGTGGTCGCGAGTGTGCTGTTTGTTGGCGTTAGTCTTGTGACCAAGCCTCATCAAGACTCTACCGATGCTTTCTTTGCCGCCATCGCGGAAGAGTTGGGTACACAGCGTCGCACTGCCAATGACCCGGCGACCAAGCAAGCGGCTCATTAGGCACCCTAGCGATAAAAGCCCCTGATGAGGGGCTTTTTAGCCTTACTGCCACTTCAATAACTGCGCTCTGTAGGCCGCCTGCGCCTGCGTCGCACTGATGGGCTGCAAACGCACCTTGGTGCCCGGCAGGCACTGGGCGAGGCAGGCGCAGGCCATGGGGGTTAAAGCACCCAAACGCGGGTAGCCACCGATGGTTTGGCGGTCGTTCATCAGGATGATCGGTTGGCCATCGGGAGGAATCTGCACAGCCCCTAACGGAATGCCCTCGGAGACGATACCGCCCAGGCGGCTGTTCAGCGCTTTGCCGGTCAGTCGAATGCCCATGCGGTCGGCGCGTTGGTCCACGGTCCAGGGCTGGTTGAAGGCATCGAACAGGCTGCGCCCGGCAAAGTGCGCGGCCTGGGAGCCCAGCACCATGTCCAGCACGGTGTCTACTGCATCAGGCAGAGGAAGCTGGGTGCCTTGAGGCAACTGTCGCGGCGTGGCGCTGCTGCCTTTCCAGGTGAGCTGATCGCCAGTTTTAAGCGGTTTGCCATCTTCGTGCAGGCCACCGATTTGCTCTCTTGCCGTGCAGGCTTGGCTGCCTAGCACCTCGGGCGCATCAAGCCCGCCAGGAAAGGCGAGGTACGCGCGCAGGCCCTTTTTCGGCTGGCGAAAGACCAGCGTTTGGCCCGCTTGCATCATAAAGCTGTCGTTGGGCGTCAGCGGCTGGCCATCCAGCGTGGCGGCAAGGTCGGCTCCGGTGAGGGCAAGGCGCACGTCGCTATTGGCCACCAGCGTTAGGTTGCCGCCCATGACGATTTCCAGCGCAGCGCTCTCCAGCGGGTTGCCCAGTAGCCAGTTGGCCCAGCGGAAGGCGATCCAGTCGGCGGCACCGCCCTGAGTCACGCCTAAGTGGCCGACGCCGAAGCGGCCCGCATCTTGAATCAGCGCCAGCGGTCCGGCTTGCTTGACGGTCAACATGGGTTGGCTCATGACCGCTCCTCCAGCGGGGTGGTATCGCCCCCAGCCGCTTCAAATTCTGATTGGGATATCGCCTTAAAGCGCACTTTATCGCCCGGGCGCAGCAGCGGCTCGCCACGTTTGGCGTGCTCGAAAAGCGGCACGGCCGTTCTGCCAAGAATGTTCCAGCCGCCCGGCGAAAGCAGGGGGTAAATGGCGGTTTGCCGGTCGGCAATGCCCACGCTTCCGGCCGCCACGCGGCGGCGGGGCGTTTTTAAACGCGGCGTGGCAATGGCCTCATCTACCAGGCCCATAAAGCCGTAGCCAGGGGCAAAGCCCAGTGCAAACACGCAATAGTCGTGGCTGCAGTGGCGCTCAATCAGCGCCTCGACGCTGAGCCCAGCGCGCTTGGCAACGGTGGGCAGCTCCGGTCCAACGCTCTCGTCGTACCATACGGGGATTTCGTGGAGCTGGCCCTTTTGGGCATCGGCGGGCGTGAGATTGCGCAGTGCGCTACGCACCAGCGTCGTGGCCTGGGCAAAAGTGAGCTTCTGGCAGTCGTAATGCACCAGCAGGGTGGTGTATGACGGGATGAGATCAATCAGCGCGTGATCAAAGGCGCGCCGCAGCGCCTCGTCAGCGGCCATGATCCACGCCATATTGCTTTCATCAATGGCATCGAACAGGCGCACCGTCAGGGCGTCCATCGCCGCCGTTTCTAAGCGCAGTTTCACGCGGACTCCAGCGCCGTAAAGGCCTCACGAATGGCGCGCACGGCGGCCACGGATTCGGGGTTATCGCCATGCACGCAGAGCGTGTCGCAGGGGAGCTGTAAGGCGCTGCCATCCCGGGCGGTCAGCGCTTTGCCTTTGGCCAGGGCAACGGCTTGGGCGACGATAGTGGCTTGGTCGTGATGCACAGCCTCCGGCAGGCGGCGAGACGCGAGATGCCCAGTGGCCTCATAAGCGCGGTCAGCGAAGCTTTCAAACCACAGCGTCACGCCCATTTTTTCCGCTAATTGACGATGCGGCTCTGGGTTGGCCGTGGCCATCACCATGAGCGGCAGGCGGGCATCGAATGCCTTCACGGCCCGCATGGCACCTTCCAGCAATTCCAGATTGGCAGCCATGTCGTTGTACATCGCCCCGTGGGGTTTGACGTAGCTCAGCGCGGTGCCTTCCGCTTGGCAAATGCCTGCCAGCGCGCCGATCTGGTAGAGCATCATGTCTTCCACTTCGGCAGGAGAGCAGGCCATGGAGCGGCGGCCAAAGCCCATCAAGTCGGGATAGCCGGGGTGCGCGCCGATCTTCACGCCGTGCTGGACGGCAAGTGCCACCGTTTTACGCATCACATGGGGGTCTGAGGCGTGGTAGCCGCAGGCAATGTTGGCACAGTCAACGTGGGGCATGACCTCAGCGTCCAAGCCAATCGACCAGTTACCGAAACTTTCGCCCATATCGCAGTTAAGCAGCGGAATCGCCATAACGTCTCCTGCCGGGTTGTGTGTTGTTAGTAATTGATATCGCTATTCATTAGCCAAATGAGACAGTCTATTTGCTCATAGTGATGACGTATTAATGAGCCTATTTATGGTGTTGTTAGCGCAAAAATAATATATGGAGCCTGCGTCACAAGTGCCAATCGTTTTTAGCGATATTAAGTATCGGTGCTTCCTATCATGCTGTTATTTAGTGGAAAAATAGTTGACGCTAGGGCGCTATACGATTATCAACTAAATAAAGCGACTCAAAAAAGATTACAAAAGAGATGCCCTTATCCGCCTGATGTAGCGCCGTTGCGCCACCAATAAAAATGGCAATGAAAGGGTGATTTCGAGGAGTACCACATGCGGTTGCCAGCCCCGCGACAGCATGTCCGTGCCCAACACGACATGTTTCACTTACATTTGCATATCAATGCCTCACGATGGGAGACCATGGTGTGTGGCGTGGTGGAGGCGCTTGACGCTGTGCTTCCCGTGAATGCTTCATTACAGGCTGGTTAAGCACGATGCTGGATTTTAAGGAACTCGACGCCTTTGTTTGGGCGGTGAAACTTGGCTCTTTTCGTAAAGCGGCGGTGCGTTTACACATTACGCAACCGTCGATATCTGAGCGTATCTCGCGTTTAGAGAGCACGGTGGGCGAGCTACTGCTTGAGCGCTCGGCGCGGCCTATTCAGCCTACTATGCGTGGTAGGGAGTTCTTCCTGCATGCCGAACGTATGCTGGCCCAGCGCGATGAAGCCCTTAAACTTTTCGATAGTGAAGAAGACTTTTCCGCCCCGCTGCGCCTGGGCACGATTGAAACCATTGCTCACAGTTGGTTCCCCACGTTTATGCAGCGGCTCACCGAGCGCTACCCGCGGTTGATTATTGAGCTCACCGTGGATTACTCCCCGGCGCTGAACGAGCGGCTGAACAGCAATGAGCTGGATATTCTGCTAGCCATGAACGGCTACCTGCCTTCAGAGCAAATTGACCATGAGACGCTCAGCCCCTATGAAATGGGGATGTTTGTTTCACCTCGACACGCCCAGATGTTAAGCAAACGCCCCGATGCTTGGCATTCAACGCTGCCGTTTATCTCCTTTGGCAAGCTAGCGCGTCCGTATGAAGAGTTAGTGCGTTATTTAGCCGACCAAGGTGTTCAACAGCCGCGTATTCATAGTGTGAGCACGCTGATGACGATTGTGCGTTTAACCACGGAAGGGCTGGGTATCGGCGCGCTACCAGTAGCCACCGTGCTGGATGAGTGGCGGCGGGGCGAGCTGTTCCGTTTGGCGCTTCCTACGCCACTACCAGCCATGCACTATGATGTTATTTGGCGCAGCGCAAATCATCCTCGTTTCTGCCGTGGCGTTGGCCGCTTGGCGCAGGAGTGCGCGCTAGAGTATGCCGCTGAAAAGCATAACGAGATTACTAACACGTGTTTTACCGGGCGTTGGGTGACCCCTAACGCCGCCTCCTCCACCCCTGTACAGCACCTCCATCCCTATGAATAAGAGGACTTTACTTATGCGTACTCGCATTGCGACCCCCCTGCTTCTTGCCACGGCGTGCAGCCTTGCCGCCGCCGCCACGGCTCAGGCCGCCGAGTGGACCATGGCCACGCCCTATGGGGATGCCAGCTTCCATACCCAAAACACCAAGCAGTTCGCGGAAGATGTGGCAGAAGCCACTGATGGCGAACTCACCATTACTGTCCATAGCGGTGGTTCGCTGGTGTCTCACGGCGAAATCAAACCCTCTGTGCGTCGTGGCACGATTGATGCCGGTGAAGTGTTCCTCTCGATTCTCTCTAACGACGACCCGATTTTTGAAGTCGATACGCTGCCCGGTGTCGCCGGTAGCTACGATGATGCCTATGCGCTGTGGGAAGCCACTAAGCCGATGATTACCGAGCTGTTCGCCTATGAAGGGCTGATTCCGCTGTATGCCGTTGCCTGGCCTGCACAGGGCATCTACACGGCGGAACCGCTGACGGATCCGGCACAGTTCGAGGGGCTGCGCGTGCGTGCGCCGAACATCAACACCCAGCGCTTCGTCGATAACCTAGGCGGTAGCCCCACCGAAACCGAAGAGTCTGATATCCCCACGGCCTTTAGCACCGGCCGCGTGGACGCGATGATTACGTCGAGCTCTACCGGCAACTCCATGGCCGCTTGGGACTACGTCACCGACTACACCGATGCCAACCTGTGGCTGCCGAAGAACATCGTTTTCATCAGCCAGCGCAGCTTCGATCGTCTTGACGAAGCGACGCAAGAAGCGCTGATGGAAGCGGCGGCCCGTGCCGAAGAGCGCGGCTGGCAGATGAGCCGTGAGAACAATGACGAGAGCCTCGCGGCGCTGCAAGAGAACGGCATCAGCGTGTCCGAACCCAACGCTGAGGTAGCTGCTGCGCTGCAAGCGGCGGGTGACGAGCTGTTCACCGATTGGCAGTCCCGCGCCGATGACGAAGCCAAAGCGGCACTGGAAGCCTACCGCGCCCAGCGTGGCAACTAACCCTTCGTTGCTACGGTAACGCCTGGGGCAGCCCGAGGGCTGCCCCTTTCCCTACGCGCTCTGTGAGACTGCGAACATGACGTTTAAATTCGACAAACTCTACCGCCTAGGTGCCTGGGGCGCAGCAGCATGCATGGTGGCGATTTGTGCGCTGATCGCGCTTCAGGTCACTTTCCGTTTAGTAGATGCGCTATTGGTTTTGGTCGGCCAGGAGCGGCTCGGTGTCAGCATTACCGGCGTCTCGGAAATGGCCTCCTATTTATTGGTAGGTGCCACCTTTCTTGGGTTGGCCTACACCTTTGTTCACCACGCCCATATCCGCGTGACCTTACTGATTTCACGCCTGCCTTCTGCGGTGCGCGTGTGGTTTGAGGTGTTTGGGCTGATTATTGCGCTGGTTATCAGCGTACTACTGGCCTACGGCCTGATTGGTTTGGCGAGGGAAAGCCTAGAGTACAACGATGTGTCGTCGGGCTTTTTGTCGATTCCCCTGTGGATCCCCCAGGTGGTGCTGGCCGTTGGGGTAGGGCTGCTGGCCCTGGCGCTGTTAGAAGCGCTGTGGATGGCCGGGCGCATTGCCATACGCGACCCGTCAAGCTTCCGCGAAGCCACTTCCATCGACGATAACGAAGCGCATTAAGCGGCTACTCGGGAGATACCCTCGTGCTACTACTAAGTTTAGCGACTATTTTTACCCTGGTGCTGCTGCTGGGCAGCGGGGTGTGGATTGCCTTTGCCTTGATAGGCACAGCGTGGATTGCGCTGCAATTTTTCAGCCCTTTTGACCCTGGCCCGATTCTGGCCTCCGATTTTTGGGGCGCAAGCTACGGCTGGGATTTAACCGCGCTGCCGATGTTTATCTGGATGGGCGAGATTCTGTTTCGCTCGGGGCTGGCGGACAATATGTTCCGTGGACTTTCACCCTGGTTGAACCGTCTGCCGGGCCGCTTGCTGCATACCAATATCATTGGCAGTGGCATGTTTGCGGCGGTGTGCGGTTCGTCGGCGGCTACCTGTGCCACGGTGGGCAAAATGACCCTGCCGGAACTGGAGCGCCGGGGCTACGACAGCAATATGGCTATCGGGACGCTGGCCAGTGCCTCTACCCTGGGCCTGCTGATTCCACCCTCGATCGTGCTGATCGTCTACGGGGTGGTTACTGAGCAATCCATCTCGCGGCTGTTTATGGCGGGCATTGGCCCAGGCTTGATGATCTTGGCGCTGTTCATGGCCTATTTGGTGCTCTGGGCGCTACTGAAAGGCAACCGTGACGGCCTGACCGGCGCTGATGAATCCGATATGAGCTTTGCTGAAAAGCTGCGCAATACCTGGGCGTTAGTGCCTATTTTGCTGCTGATCGGTGGGATTATCGTGTCGATTTACGGCGGGCTGGCATCGCCGACGGAAGCGGCAGCGGTTGGCGTGGTGCTGTCGATGATCATTGCTCGGTTCAACGGCCACTTTAATCGGGCGATTTTTACCGATTCGCTGTTTGCTGCGGTACGCACGGCCTGCATGATCGCCTTTATTATTGCCGGGGCGTCGTTTTTAACCTCAGCCATGGGCTTTACCCAGGTACCCATGAAGCTGGCTCAGGCCATTGGTGAAATGGGGCTGTCGCCCACCATGCTGCTGATTGCGCTCACGTTGCTGCTACTCATCATGGGCTGCTTTCTGGATGGTATTTCGCTCATCCTACTGGTGACGGCGATTATCATGCCGGTGGTCAGCGCGGCAGGCTTTGACCTGATTTGGTTCGGTATCTACTTGGTGATTGTGGTGGAGATGTCGCAAATCACACCGCCGGTTGGATTTAACCTGTTTGTGATTCAGGGGTTAACCGGCAAAGATATTCTGACCATTACCAAGGCCACGCTGCCCTTCTTCCTGCTGATGATGCTGGCTATTGCGCTTATGCATATCTTCCCCAGCATTGCGCTCTATCTTCCCTACGCAATGACGAGCTAAACCTTTACTCCACCGCCCCGCCGACAAGCGGCGGGGTTAGTGGCCATAAACCGATACACCGCCCCGGCCAGAGCGCTTGGTGAAGTACATGCTTTGATCGGCGGCGTCGATAAGCTCCCGTTCATCTCCAAACCCGCCGTCGGTGAGGCAGGCCACGCCAATCGATACGGACACGTAAAGCGGCTCTTGGTCTACTCGGGCCATGGGCCGCTCCTGCAGCCGCCGGGTAATACGCTCAGCAAAGCGCCGAGCACCCTCGGCATCTTCATCGGGAAGAATCACCAGAAACTCTTCACCACCATAGCGGCCTGCAAGATCGCCCACGCGAATTAACGAGGCGAGCATCCTGCCGAAGTGAGCCAGCACCTGATCACCCGCCTGATGACCATATCGGTCATTCAGCACCTTAAAATGATCCAGGTCGATAAACACCACCGACATGGTTCGTTCGGTTGTGAGGCAAAGGCGGAAGCGTTCCCGTAACTGCTCCTCTAGCCAAGCGCGATTCGCTAATTGGGTTAGCGGGTCGAGCCGGCTGCGCTGTTGCAGCTCGGCATAATCGTTGAGCAGCGTTTCCCGCGCTTTTTGCTGAGCATCTAAGCGTGCGCTTAGTGATAAGGTGTGTTCAAAAAGCCGCTGCTGGGCCTCTTTTAGCAGGGCGACGCTATCAACGGTGACCGGCATGCCCAGCCCGAGCGTCTCCATCAGCGGTGGAAGCGTTTGCTGTAAATGGGCCAACAGCCCCGACATGGCCCACTCGCTTGATGGGGTTAACGCGTTGAGCTGGCGCATCACGCCGGCTAAAGCGTCGGCAGGGTTCGCCGATAACCAAGCATCCGCGATGGCGCCGGAGACGCGTAGGCAAAGTGCCGCGTTATCTTCCGTATCCAGGCCATCGTGACTGTGTTGAATGGCGTGAATCAAGCCGTCATGGGCACCCCATTTCGCCAGCAACCAAGCGCCCACAAGGGCGTGGTGGCAGCCAAAATAGCGCTTTTCCACCTGCATAATGTGTTGATGGGAGGTGTTCTCGATGCCGTAGAGTCGCTCTGCGTCGCCGGGGTAAGCGGTTTGTAACGCTAAAATACCAATATCTTGCAGCAGCGCCGTGGTGAATACGCTGCCTGATTGGTGAGGACAAAGCTGCTGTGCGAGATAGCTGGCGGCGACGGCCGCCGTGATAGATCGCTGCCAAAACGGTAAGCGACCGCGTGCGCCATGATCGTTTTCAAACAGGCAAAAGCTCAATACGGTAGCCAGGGTGACATCTAGCCCTATGCGCTGTGTGGCATCAAAACACGTATGGGGGGGCTGTGCCGCGCGCAGGTAGTGAACGCTATTGGCCACGCTCATGATCCGCGCGGTTAACGCGGGGTCATGTTCGATGGCACTGGCATAGTCGCTCAAAGTGGCCTCAGCGCCCCGAGAGATATCCAGGATGTTGAGGGCGACCGCCGGTAGAGTAGGCAGCCGCTTACACTGAAGCAGCGCGCTGCTAAGAAAGCTGGGCAGCTGGTCAGTTAGCGAGGTGTAGAGTGTTTCGCTGACGGCAGTAGGCCCCGTCATAGTGTCTCCTCAAATGCCGTGCAGCGAAGCGGGCAGTCAACATAATATCGATAGATGTTTCTAACATAATGTTAGGGGTGGCCGATATCGTTTATGGCCCCAGTGTTCTTCCATAAGGTAGCTGTTTATGGTGCAAATGTCGCTGTGCTTTGTTAAAACGGAGGCAAAGCTTAGCTGCTCTATAACGACATAAGTGAGTGTGACGATGCACACAAGGAAAGAAGAAGCAGAGGTTTTTCGTCAGCTAGCGGAAGGTTTTGGGCCCAGTGGTCATCCCAACTTCTTCGCTATCCTGGTGGAGCAGCTGGCTCGTCTACTCAATGTCGACCACGCACTGGTCGCCGTGGTCACTGAAGCTAATATAGCCGAAACCTTGGCCGTTTGGTCAAGCGATGCCCTGCAGGCCAATATTACCTACCCTCTTGCGGGCACGCCCTGCGAAACCGTGGTGGGCCATGAGCCCTGTCTGTACGCCTGCGATGTGCAATCCCGCTTTCCAGAAGACGATCTCCTAAGCCAGCTCGGTGCCGATAGCTATATGGGGTTGCCGCTATTCGCCCCAGATGGCACCGCCATTGGTCTGCTGGCAGTGCTCCACAATCAGCCAATACAGTTTGATGGATTGGAAAATGAAATTCTGCGTATTGCGGCCGCCCAAGCTGGCGCTGAATTAGGGCGTCGCCAAGCGGAAAATGCGCTACGCAAAAGCGAAGCCGCTGCCAAAGAGAACGAACGTCGGCTCAATACCCTGCTGAATCACCTACCGGGGATGGCTTACCGCTGCCTGAATGATAACGACTGGACCATGCAGCTAGTGAGCAAGGGTGCTGAAGCGCTGACCGGCTATCGGCCTGATGAGCTTGAGAATAGTCGCATCACCAGTTTTGCGAATTTAATCCACAAAGAAGACCACGACCGGCTGGTTAAAGCCGTGCAGTCCGCCATTCATCAGCGACGCCCTTATCGCATGACGTTCCGCATTCGCCATCGCGACGGCAGCGAACGCTGGATGTGGGAGCAAGGGCAGGCCATTTTTTCTGATGAGGGCGACGTGCTCTGCCTGGAAGGTTTTATTACCGACGTGACCGACCAGCAAGAGGCACAACGGGTGCAGCAGGCGGTGGTGCAAGTTGCCTCAACCGTCACCTCGCGGGTAGGGGATGACTACTTTCAGCAGCTTATTTCTACGCTCACCACGCTGTTAGAAGCCGATGCGGGCTTTATTGCCCTCTTAGACCAACCTGTGCCGTCTCAACAGAGCGAGCACACTCACCCCAATAGCCTATTGCCTGCGACCACAGGCCATACCGTAAGCTTAGTGGTCGACGGCCAAATCCGTAAAAATCACACCTTTCTTTTGCGTGACACCCCCGTCGAACGGGTGGTGTTAGAGCAAGAGAGCGTCGTGCATCACGGCCAGCGGTTCACGCTGCCGGGAGCGACGCTGAGTGCGCAGGCATGGATTGGTCGACGCTTAGATAACGCAAAAGGCGAAGCCATCGGAGTGATGATGGTGTTTTATCAAGCGCCCCTCACGACAAATGCCTTTGCGACATCGGTGCTACAAATTCTCTCCAACGGTGCTGCGGCGGAGCTAGAGCGACGCCGCGATCACCGCCATATGCACCAGCTGGCCTATACCGACAGCACTACCGGTTTGCCAAACCGGGTGCAGTTTATGGAACACCTGCGTGAGATGGGCCAGCAGGCCCAAAAGCAGCAGTCGCCACTGGCATTACTGCTGCTCGATTTGCGTCGTTTTAAAGAAATTAATGACCTGTACGGCCATCAAATTGGCGATCAGCTGCTGGCCACTGTGGCAGGAAGGCTACGCCATTTAGAGTTGCCGGGCGTGCACTGTGCGCGGCTTTCTGGCGATGAGTTCGCGCTCCTTTTCCCCCATACTGAACGTGCCAGCCTTGATGAGGTGGTGAAGCAGCTATGTGCGTTGGTGAATCGGCCTATTCGTCTGGATCGCCACGTGTTTAACCTGGATGTCAGCATTGGCTTCGCGCGTTATCCGAGCGATGTAGCTAAAGTCAGCGAACTGTTCAACGCGGCTAGCATCGCACTGCATCACGCCAAAAAGCGTGATACGAATATCTCCCCCTACACCCAGGCCATGCGCCATACGCTGGAGCGCCGCCAATGGATGACCGAGCGGCTGCATCGGGCAATTTTAGAAGGGCGGCTTGAGCTCTACTTTCAGCCTCAGGTAGATCTACATACCCAAACGCTGACCGGGGCAGAAGCGCTATGCCGCTGGCACGACCCCGAATGGGGCTGGGTTAGCCCCGGTGAGTTTATTCCCCTAGCGGAGGAGCGCGGGCTGATTCGTTTACTCGGCGACTGGGTGCTGAAGGAGGCTGCTCGCCAGCTTAGCGCTTGGCAGTCGGCGAGCACGCCGCTGCCGGGACGGCTTTCGATTAATATCTCCGCGCAGCAGTTTGCCGACCCCCGGCTGACGGCGCATATTGCGACGCTTACCTCCAGCGTTTCACCCAGTGCGATTGGCTTGGAACTGACGGAAAGCGATTTTATGCGCGACCCGGATCAAGCCATCATCATTACTCATGCCATGCGCAAAGCTGGGTACGCACTGTTTATCGATGATTTTGGCACCGGCTACTCATCGCTCTCGTATCTGCGCCGCTTTGCCGCCGACGCGCTGAAAATCGATATCTCCTTCGTGCGCGATATGCTCGATAACCATCACGACCGAGCGATTGTGCAAACGATTATTGCCATGGCGAACACATTAGAAATGAAAACCCTCGCCGAAGGGGTTGAAAGTGCCGAGCAAGCGGCGCTGCTGGCTGAGATGGGCTGCAATCAGGCTCAGGGCTACTGGTTTGGAAGACCGCTGCCCGCCGATGAGTTTGCCCGCACTTGGCTAAACGGCTAGCGCGGCGTTTAGATTGGCGGGCAGCCGCAACTACCTCTGTTACTAAGGTGATTTAACTGCATGGTCAGGTTTGCCAGTCGGGCCATAGCGTCTCCTTGAAGGGCTCTGCTGGCAGAGCCCGCTATATGACTAAGTTATGAGGCTGGGCAAGGAGCACCGACGTGCAGAGCCGCCGCAGACATGGCGGGGATATTCAGCGTGAGCTGACCATTCTCCACCGTGATACATTGCTCTTCGGCCGTCACGTTTTGATAGCGGCCATCTGCCATATCGGTTTGAAAAGTGTGGGTGAGCGCTTGCTGCTCCCGGTTAATCGCAATAAAGCCCTGGGCTTCGCGGCTGAAGGCGATTTGATGATGGCCATTATCCCACCAGTGGGTGACCTCTGCGCCTTCGGCTTGTTGGCGAAACGCGACCATATTGGCAATCTCGGGCCAGCGGTGTTCGCATACCCAGGCTTCCCCACATTGGGCCTCGCCCTGCTGGTAGACGGCGACTTGCGGTGGGCCTTGGTCGCTATTAGAAAAAGCGTAGCTTGACATGACTTTCGGGTAACCATAAGGCCATGCCAGCATAAACATGTTGGCTAAGCGATAAAGCACGTCATCTCGATGCGTCAAAATATTGCTGCCGCCCGCACCGTGGCCACGCTGGTTATCGTGGTTGTCGGTAAATACGACGGCTTGTTCGCTCGGCAGCAGGGCAGGCGATTCGCCAAACTGCTGAAGGTTGGCAAGGGCTTGATTGTTGAAAATATCACCAAGAGACGCGCCGTAGCGAAACTCGGTGATATCCCCCGTGCCTTGATACTCCGTGGCACTGATCGCTTCGCCCCCTAGGTCAATCACTTCCTGAAAGGCATAAAGCGGAGCGTCTACCTGCGCCAGAATTTCCGCAATATCGCTGGGTGCCATATGCTTGGCTGCATCGATCCGAATACCTCCCACACCCAGTGCTGCCAAGGTATCCAAGTAATCCGCAATACGGCTCTGCACGGTGGGGTCGCTCGTGTTCAGATCGGGCAAGCCAACTAACTGACATTGTCGAACGCTTTCGGCATTTTGCGCATAGTCGCTCTGTTCGATGCCGCAGGGTTCGTGGAAGTCGTCGCGTTGATAATGGGGATAGCTCAGTGCTTCACTGTCATAAGAGGAGCCTGCAATGCCCAGGCCCTTGCCGTGGGCAACATGGTTAATCACCGCATCCGCATAAACATCGACCCCCGCTGCGTTACAGCGCTGCACCATATCAGCAAATGCTTCGCTGGAGCCGCTGCGGCTTTCAAGTTGATAGCTGACCGGTTGGTAGCGAGTCCACCAAGCATCACCCTGAATGTGCTCTTGTGGGGGCGAGACCTGTACGGCTTTAAATCCTTTTGGGCCTAGCCAATTTTCGCACTCCTGGGCAACATCCTCCCACTGCCACTCAAATAAGTGTACGAACGTGTCGGCGCTAGCAGGTTGCGCGGAAAGCCCTATGCTCAGTGTCGCGCTGGTAGCCAGGGCAACGGAGTATTTCGCAAACATAAGATCACCTTTGTTGTCATTGTTGCTCATAACATGACGGTATGCAGGGTGACTCAAACCCTCCTCGCGAGCCTGTTAAGGGGCGTAGATAAGAGGAGGAGGGCGCCTACTTGTGGAAAACGTCAGCAAAAACCCGCGTGAACCCTCGCCCACTCGGGCGGGGAGGTAAGCGGGGGCCGCACAAGCGGCCCTATTCTGGTGTCTTCTGTCCCTGCACATAAGCCTTGAGCGTCTCGATAGTGGCTCCGCCTGCGCTACAAGCGAAATACGATCTCGACCACAGCACGGCGCTCTTGCTGAGGCGCGGAATATGGGCATTCAAGAACCGCACCCGTCGGGACGACGTGGATTTCAAATTGTTGACCAGCACACTGATCGACAGCCTCGGCGGATATTCCACGAGCAGGTGAACATGGTCTTCTTCACCATCGAACTCAAGGATGCGGCAGTCGAGTTTTTCGCAAGCTGATTCAAATGCCTCTCGGAGCTGCCCTATCATGTAGCCGTCGAACACTTTGCGCCGATACTTCGTCGTAAAAACAAGGTGGACGACTAGCCGAGTGACGCTATGCCGCCCTCGCCGATAACTTTCATACACACTCACTTTACATTCCTCGTTATAGTCCTTAATCTCTGGCTATTATAGCAGTGAGCACTGACATGCTGAAGGCCACCAAGGTACGCATCTATCCCACGACCGAGCAGGCGGAGTTCCTGAACCGCCAGTTCGGTGCGGTACGTTTCTGCTACAACACCGGCCTTCGCATCATGTCGCATCGCTACAAGCGTCACGGGCAGTCGCTGAGCGCCAAGCACGACATCAAGAAGCTGCTGCCGGTGGCCAAGAAATCGCGCAAGTACGGCTGGCTGAAAGAGGCGGATTCCATGGCGCTCCAGCAGTCTTGCATCAACCTTGATCATGCCTTCCAGCGCTTCTTCGACCCCAAGCAGAAGGCCGGCTATCCGCGCTTCAAGAGCAAGCGGGGCAAGCAGTCCAGCTATCACTGCGTCGGCGTCAAGGCCGGCGACAACTGGATCAAGGTGCCCAAACTGGGGCCGATCAAGGCCAAAGTTCACCGGCCTGTTGATGGCAAGCTCAAGAGCATCACGCTGTCGCGCACGGTCACCGGCAAGCACTACGCCTCGCTGCTCTTTGATACCGACCAGGCGACCCCCGTGCCGACCATGGACGTTGATACCTCTCGCGTCGTCGGACTGGACATGGGGCTATCCCATCTTGCTATCGACTCAAATGGCCGCAAGGTCGCCAATCCGCGCTTCCTCAAGCAGGCGCAGAAGAACCTCAAGCGCAAACAGCAGGCATTGTCACGCACGAAGAAGGGCAGCGCCCGCCGGGCCAAGGCACGGTTACTCGTCGCCAAGGCGTATGAGCGGGTCGCCAATGCCCGCAACGACTTCCAGCACAAGCTCTCTCGACAGATCGTTGACGATAATCAAGCGGTGATCGTCGAGACGCTGAAGGTCCGCAACATGATGAAAAACACCTGCCTCGCCAAGCACATCGGCGATGCGTCCTGGCATGCCTTGATGACCAAGCTGGACTACAAGGCCAGGGAGCAGGGCAAGCATCTGGTCAAGATTGACCCGTGGTTTGCCAGCTCCAAGACCTGCCATGTCTGCCAGCACAAGATGGACGCCATGCCGTTGAACGTCCGGTCGTGGGAGTGCCCCGCCTGCCACACACAGCACGACCGGGACATCAACGCGGCGCTGAACATCAAGCATCAAGGCATTATCGAGCTGAAGGCGGAAGGGCTGTCCGTCTCTGCCCATGGAGGCTTGCGTAAGTCCGGCACATCGTCGGCAGCTGCCTGAGAAGTGGGAAGCCTCGCCCGTGGCGCGTCAGCGCTTAGGGCGGGGAGCAGTCACTAATAGGGGGCTAACTCACGGCCTGCCACACCAAGTTAACCCCCACTAAGAACATGGCCAGAATGACTAAGCGGTAAAACAGCTTTTCATTGACGCGACTCTGTAGCCAGAGGCCGTTACGCACCCCGATCCAAGCAACGGGCACAAGCAGCAGCGAGGCCCAGGCGCTGGTCATGTTGACTTCGCCTAGCCACATATACGGGCCTAGTTTGATAGTGTTTACCACCGCGTAGGTCACCGTACAGGTGGCAATAAAGGTCTCTTTCGTGAGCTTGCGCGGCATCAGGTACATGTTCATCGGTGGCGCGCCCGCGTGGGCAATGAAGCTGGTAAAGCCGCACACACTAGAGGCGGGCAGTGCCCAGTAGGTGGAAATGGGTTTTTTCGCCACGGGCTTGAGCAGCATATAGGCCGCAAACACGACCGAGAGAATGCCCAGCACCAGCCGCACGCCCTGCTCGCTCAGGCTGCCAAACAGCAAAGTGCCCACCGTCACTCCAATAAACAGCCCCGGCACAAAGCGCCATACCTCCGCGCTATCGTGCTTACCCCACCACGCTTTGACGGCAAATGCATCCATCACCAGCAATAGCGGCAGCAGCAGCCCGGCTGCCTGGGTCGGGCTAATCGCCAGCGCCATCAACGGCACCGAGAGCGTGCCAAAGCCGCCTGCAAAGCCCCCTTTAGAGACGCCGGTGAGGTAGACAGAAAAGATAATCAACAGCCAGGCGATAAGGGAGTAATCGGGGAGCATGGGAGCCTCTCAAAGTGTTCAAAAGCGACCGACATAAAAAAGCCCCGCAGTGGCGGGGCACAACAGCATAGCATTAGATAAAAGTTAGCGGGCGAATAGAAAGGCAGCCGCGCCTTGTCATCACGTTGATCACAAAATAATCAGCGTCGCCAGCCCCAAGAACGATAGAAAGCCAACGACATCCGTAACGGTGGTCAGGATCACCGCGCCGGATAGAGCAGGGTCAATTTGCAGCCTTTTGAGTACCAAGGGGATCAGTACACCAGACATATTGGCGAGGCTCATGTTGATAAAAATCGCCAGCGTGATGACCAGAGTAATGAGCGGGTCGCTAAACCACAGGTAGGAAATACCGCCGACCACCAGCGCCCATACCAAGCCGTTCAGCATGCCCACCCACAGCTCTTTGTTGTAGAGCCACTGCTTGTTGTTACCGGCGATTTGCCCAAGCGCTAAGCCGCGAATGACCACCGTTAGCGTCTGGCTGCCAGCAATCCCGCCCATGCTAGCGACCACCGGCATGAGGATAGCGAGCGCTACAACTTGATCCAGCACCGCTTCAAACTGACCGATCACAAAGGCGGCTAGAAAGGCGGTTAATAGGTTGATACCAAGCCAAATGCCGCGGCTCTTGGCACTGCGCAAAATCGGGGTGAACACTTCCTCTTCGTCGCTCACGCCGGACATGTGTTTCAAGGTCATGTCGGCATCGTCTTGGGTAATTTCCAGTACGTCGGCGGCGTTTAATTGGCCTACCAGTAGCCCGTCGCTATCACATACCGGCACAAAGGACAGCTCTTTGGAGCGCAGCAGGGCGGCGGCTTCGCTGACTTTCATCTGGTCGTTGAGCGTGTAGGGAGCATCGTCCATGAACTCGTCCACGGTGCTCTCCTGGGGCTGTTTGACCAAATCAATCAGCGTCAGGGTGCCCAGTAGGCGCTTGTCCTTATCGGTGATCATGATCTGCTGAGAGTCATCGTCGAGCAGGTGGTGAATACGGATGTAACGCTGCACGGCTTCCAGCGACATGCCCTGCTTCACATTGACCGTTTCCGGGTCCATGTAGCGGCCAACCATGTCCTCTTCATAGGCATGAAGATTCTCGACCTGGGCGCGGATCTCCTGGTCTAGACTGGCGTAGACGGTGGTTTTGATCTCTTCGTCAGCAACATCGAGAACCTCGGCGACTTCCTGGGCATCCAGGCCCTTAACAATTTGCTCAACGTCGCTGGCGGTCAGGTCTTCGATGTAGTCGGCACGGATGTCTTCATCGACTTCGGCCAGCACCTCGCCGAGCATCGTTTCTGGAATGTACTCCCACAGCAAATCACGGGTTTTGGCGGGAAAAGACTCAAGAGTGCGCGCAATCGCTAAAATATCGAGCTCATTAAACAGCTCGTTTAAGGCAGCGGTATCTTCTTCGTCTAGCAACTTTTGAAGATAGAGCAGCTGCTCCTCGGTGTTGGTGTATTTCTCTTCATCGCGCATAGAGTCCATCCTTTGGGGAATTAATTTTTAACACAACTACTTGAAAGCGCTTGATAGCTCACTATGAATCTTAGCGATAGCCTGGGTTGAAAGCCATGCAGGCTTATTGACCGACATAATTAAGGAGAGCGTAGTGGCGCATGGTGGCTGATGAGCTTATCCGCAGCATTATTCATATAGCGCCTGCCATCGAACCGTCATTAAAAAGTCGCTTACCCGTCATACATATTTCATTTTGCGCTACTAGCCTCTTCAAAAAACCGTTATGACCATGTCCATGACTACGAGGGGCTCCATGAGCAAGGAAATCGAAGATCACCGCCTGTTTAACCACAGCCATAACCAGCCATTTGCCGAGGTGCTGGCTCAGCACGTCTCCCGGCGCGACGTAATGCGGGGCGGCCTGGGGTTGGCGGCGGCTTCTATGCTGGGGTTTGGCGGTGCGGCTCAAGCACTCGCAGGCGAACAGGCGAAGACGCCACTAACCCTCGCGTTTGAAGCGGTGCGTGGTTCTCGTACCGACGCCATCGTTGTGCCGGAAGGATACGTGGCTCAAGTGTTAGTGCCCTGGGGCACGCCGCTGCAGACAGGCCAAGAGTGGCAGGCTGAGCAGCCAATGACGCCCGAGCGCCAAGCGATAAGCGTGGGCATGCACCACGACGGCATGGCCGGTTTTGCCCTGGATGCGGATAACGCCTCGCGCCGTTTTGTACTGGCGCTGAATAACGAATACATCGACCAAGATGCGCTGTGGGCGCCCCAAGGTGGACCGACCAATGCCGAAGCGGGCGCGCGTCCAGCGGACGAGTCACGCACTGAAATCAACGCCCATGGCGTGACGATCGTCGAAGTAGAGAAAGACGCCAGCGGCCAGTGGTCTCACGTTGCTAATTCGCCCTATAACCGCCGCTTCACCAGCGCCACGGTGATGGATCTTGCCGGCCCCGTGGCGGGTAGCGACTATGTAAAAACTCAGTTCTCCCCTGACGGCACGCAGACTCGCGGTACCAATAACAACTGCGGTAACGGCGTGACGCCCTGGGGCACTTACATCGCCTGTGAAGAGAACTGGCCCGATATCTTCGTCAACCGTGGCGAGCGCTTCCAAGACGATGCGCGCATCGGTATTCCTACGGATAAAAGCCGCTATGGCTGGGATACCTCGGCAGGCGATGCTAGTGAACAGAACGGCGAGTTTGCGCGCTTTGATATCACTCCACGCGGTGAGCGTGCCGAAGATGATTACCGCAACGAAGCGCGCACTTTTGGCTACCAGGTAGAAGTCGACCCCTACAGCGGCGCCCGAGCGGTGAAGCGCACGGCGCTGGGGCGTTTCCGTCATGAAGGGTGCTGGCTGGGTAAACTGGAAGCAGGCAAGCCCATTGTGTTCTATTCAGGCCACGATGCCCGTAACGAGTATGTCTATAAGTACGTCTCTGATGCCGCCTGGGACCCTGCCGATGCCAACCGCCCCGGCGCGGAGTACGACCGCCTCGCCATTGGCAGCAAGTATATGGATAACGGCACGCTCTATGTCGCCCGCTTCCATGCCGATGGCAGCGGCGAGTGGCTACCCTTAACGCCGAATGCTAGAACTCAGGATGGTCGCACGCTGGCCGCCGCGCTTGGCCTGGCCGAGAACGACTTGGCAGGCATCATCATCAACACCTGCGATGCCGCCGACCTGCTGGGCGCCACGCCAATGGACCGCCCCGAGTGGGCCACGGTAGACCCGGCCTCGGGTGAGGTGTATCTCACGCTCACTAATAACACCCAGCGCAGTGAAGAGGGCACCGATGCCACCTTCACTAATGACGGCAGCGAGCTTACCCAGCCGGGCGTTGGCTTCGCTACCGCCCCTGCGAACGCCGCTAACCCGCGTGCCAATAACGAGGCCGGGCACGTGATTCGTTGGCGGGAGAGCCGCTTGCCCAACGCCTTCACCTGGGAGGTGTTTGTGTTCGGTGCAGCCGCCGATGACGCCGATAACCACTCCGGGCTAAACGAGATGAACCAGTTTGCCAGCCCCGATGGCCTGTGGTTCGACGAGCGTGAAGGCGGCCAAGGCATTCTCTGGATTCAGACCGACAACGGCTATGAAGGTGTTACCGAGCACACCAACGACCAGCTACTGGCCGTGGTGCCCCAGGGGTTAGAGGATATTCGCGGTACGGGGCCGGTGATCAACAGTAGCAACCAGCAACAGCTCAAACGCTTTGCGGTGGGCCCGAACGGCTGCGAAGTTACTGGTATCTTTGCCACGCCGGATAAAACCGCGTTGTTCATTAATATTCAGCACCCCGGCAATTGGCCAGCTGATGCTAATGCGTTGGTGCAAGACGCCACTGCGGCGGCGAGTGGTCAAGTACGCCCGCGTGCGGCTACCGTGGTGATTCAGAAGCGTGATGGTGGGCCGGTGGGGGTGTAAGACTGATTAGGGGCAGTGTTGTTAGACACTGCCCGCTTAAGCCTTGCATGCTTAAGTGCTCCCCCCCACTTGTAGCGTAAACCCCACGTCGTGCTGGCGGCGGTAGACGTTTTTGCCGCTTAGGCGCCGTATAAGTTCTTTGGCGGCTAAGCGGCCCATCTCTTCTCTAGGTGAGAGAATGGTGGTGAGCTGAGGAGTGACATGCTGGCCTAGTGGCAGTCCATTGAATCCTGCAATTGCAATGTCATTCGGCACACTAAGGCCTTGTCGTTGCGCGGCTAGTAGGGCTCCCGCTGCGAGGTCATCGTTGGCAAAATGAATGGCCTGTGTATGGGGGTAGTGAGTCAACACCTGTGTCAAGCTATCCGCACCTGCTTGTAGACTGCCCAGCGTGTCGAGTTCTATTAAAGGTGTCTCTATTTTGTTTGATTGAAGCATCTCTTGATGACCTTCATAGCGCATGCCAGCGCGGTAGTCTTGAGCCATTCTTGCCCCGACATAAACGATGTGGCGATAGCCTTTATCGACTAAGTGTTTCGCCATGCAGCGTCCCGCTGCGACGTGGTCTAGCCCAACATTCAAGTCCATACCTTGGCCCAGCTCCATCACTTCCATAATGGGATGCTCCCAATTGTTCAGAAGCGTCTGGCAAGCTTGATTATGGCGTAGCCCAGCGGTAATCAGCGCCGAGCATGACCAGCCTAAGAACGTGCGCACTAACTGATATTCGCGGTCTAGATCGTAGTCGGTGTTGCCCAGCAGTATTTGATACCCCTCTGCCTCTAAGGTCTCTTGAAGGCCTTTGATAACTTCAACAAATACCGTGTTGATCAGAGAAGGCACGATGACGGCAATCAGTTTAGAGCGCGAAGAGGCGAGGCTGCCCGCCACGAGGTTGGGCACATAGCCTAGCTGCTCAACCGCTTTCAGTACGCTATTACGCGTGCGCTCGCTGACTTTTTCAGGATGATTAAGCGCTCGAGAAGCAGTGATCGGTGAGACGCCCGCAGCTTCAGCCACTTGGCTGAGCGTCACTTGATCTGAGCGACGACGCTGCTTAGCAGCATGCGAAAAGTCTCTAGACATTGGTCGAACGCCCCTATTGTTCAGCTTGTGATGACGAAAAGAATAATCTAAAAGGAATGGTAGCGCTATCATGACAGCGCTACCATTCAATGATAAAAGCTTCGAGCAGCTTTGCTAAACGTGGCTGCTAAAAACAACAGTGAGGTAGCGGCAGGTGAGTCAAGATCAACAGCAATCCCAGCAAGTCGGCGTGATTGGCTTAGGCGCCATGGGTATGGGCACTGCCACTGCGCTACTGAGCAAAGGTTTTCAGGTCACCGGCTGTGACATTGCCAGCGGTGCACGCGAAGTATTCAGCGCTGCTGGCGGTAATAGTGTCGCAACGCCCGCCGAGCTCGCCCACTGTGACGTTGTGTTGGTGATTGTTGTGAATGGCCAACAGGCTGAAGAGGTGCTTTTCGGGGCACAGGGCGTGGTTGCCCACCTAGCGCCGGGTAGCGTGATCTTGCAATGCGCCACCGTGGCACCCAGCCAAGCTAAGCAGCTAGGCGAGCGCCTTTCTGCGGCGGGGTTGTGGATGCTGGATGCGCCCATTAGCGGTGGCGCTGCCAAGGCTAAAAGCGGTGATTTATCGGTAATGGCCTCTGGTCAGCCGGAAGTGTTCAACAAAGCGCAGCGGGTATTAGATGCCATGGCGGCCAAAGTGTATCGCTTAGGCGATACACCAGGGGTAGGTTCCAGTATGAAGCTGGTGAATCAACTGCTGGCGGGCGTGCATATTGCAACTGCGGCCGAGGCGATGGCGCTGGGTATTCGTATGGGACTCGACCCCGAGGTGATTTATGAGGTGATTACCCATTCGGCGGGTAACTCCTGGATGTTTGAGAATCGCGTGCCGCATATCTTGAGCGGTGATTACACGCCGCTGTCAGCGGTCGATATCTTCGTCAAAGACCTCAATATTGTTCATCAAACAGGTCGCGAGCTTTCACTCGCAACACCGGTGGCTGCCAGCGCGTTGCAGCAATTTACTGCGGCCAGCGGCGCAGGCTTTGGGCGGGAAGATGACTCAGCGGTGATTAAGGTTTATCAGCGCTTATCGGGCATTGCGTTGCCAGAAGCGGCCAACGATGCCGAGGGAGCGAAGTAATGAGCCATCAGGGAATCGTGTTGGGCGCTATCGCCGACGACTTTACCGGAGCCACTGATCTCGCCAATAACTTGGTGCGTGGCGGCATGCGCTGCCTACAGGTGATTGGCGTGCCGCAAGAAGCGGTGGACTTGCACGATGTCGATGCGGTCGTTGTCGCGCTCAAGTCCCGCTCCTGCCCAGTGCAAGACGCCGTGACCGATTCTCTGGCAGCACTTGAGTGGCTACGCGAGCAGGGCGCTCTCCAGCTGTTCTTTAAGTACTGTTCCACCTTTGATTCCACTGACGAAGGCAACATTGGCCCCGTGGCCGATGCCTTGCTGGAACGGCTTCATGCCCATCAAACGGTGATGGTACCTGCGTTTCCCATTAATGGCCGCACGGTGTACCAAGGCCACCTGTTTGTTGGTGACCGTTTGCTGAACGACAGCGGCATGCAGCACCACCCGCTCAACCCCATGCAGGATGCTGATTTGGTCCGTGTGCTCTCCCGCCAAACGCCACACCCGGTGGGCTTGGCCAACCGGGCCGTACTCGCCAAAGGGACAGAGGCAACCCGCTCTCATCTGTCGACGCTCGCCGAGCAAGGCGTACGCCATGTGATCTGCGATAGCTTGGATGAGCAGGATTTGGACGTGCTGTCCGAGGCCACGGCGACAATGGCGCTTGTCACCGGCGGCTCTGGCCTGGGGCAAGCGCTGCCCGCTCAGTACCGCGCACTGGGTTGGCTGGAAGACATTGCAGAGCCAGGGCGTTTAGCGCCTGCTACTGGCGGGGCTTTGGTACTGTCAGGTAGCTGTTCACGGGCCACGCTAGCGCAAGTGGCGGATTTCGTGGCCAAGCATCCTGACGGCGGTTTCGCGCTTGACCCGCTGGCGCTGGCAGAGGGCGAGCAGCAACACCAGCAGGCGCTTGCGTTTGCGCGGCAGCGGCTATCCGACAACGCGCCGGTATTAATTTACGCCTCCGCCGATCCAGAAAAAGTGAAAAACGCGCAAGCCTCGCTCGGCGTGGAGCGAGCAGGGCACCTTGTTGAAGAGGCATTAAGCCAGTTGGCGGTAACGTTAGTGCAGGAAGGCGTGGGCCGGTTATTGGTAGCGGGCGGCGAAACCTCCGGTGCAGTGGTCTCCGCGTTAGGCGTGACGACCCTGCGCATCGGTGAGCAGATCGACCCCGGCGTGCCCTGGACCCAAGCTCCTCTGCCTGGGCATGATGCGCCGTTGTCGCTGGCGCTCAAGTCCGGCAACTTTGGCGGCGTGGATTTCTTTACCCGTGCGTTTGAGGTGCTGGCATGAGCGTGCACCTGCGTCACCATGACCATAACAGTCTTCGTGAGCAGATCAGTACGCTCGGCAAATCGCTGTTCGACCGTGGCCTCACCATGGGCTCCAGCGGCAACATCAGCGTGCGGTTAGACGATGGCGGCTGGCTGATGACGCCCACCAACGCCTGCCTAGGGCGGCTGGACCCCGCGCGTATTGCCCATCTGGACCCGCACGGCCAACTGCTCAGTGGCGATAAACCTACCAAAGAGCAGTTTTTACACATGGCTATGTACGCCGAGCGCCCGCAGTCCGGTGCCATTGTGCATCTTCACTCCACTCATTCGGTGGCGGTGTCGTGTTTGCCGGGGGTAGACCCCTGCGACTGTATTCCGCCACTCACTGCCTACTACGTCATGCGGGTGGGCAAGTTACCGCTGGTGCCTTATCACATTCCTGGCGACCCCCAGCTGGGTGAAGCAGTGCGGGGCCTGGCGGGCAAGCATAGCGCGGTACTGCTGGCCAACCACGGCCCAGTGGTAGCAGGCAAAAATCTAGAAGCGGCGGTGTATGCCACCGAAGAGCTGGAAGAGACCGCCAAGCTTTACCTGCTGCTGCGGGGCGAGAACCCGCGAGGGCTGACGCCAGAGCAGGTCGCCGAACTGGAAGCGCGTTTTCCACGCGACTAGCGACGCACTGAACAAAGCACTTAATAACGCCCATAACGACAAGAGCGCCCCATGATTCGATTAGCCGCCAACCTCAGCATGCTGTTTAACGAACACGCCTTTATCGACCGCTTTGCCGCTGCTGCAGAGGCCGGCTTTAAAGGGGTGGAGTATCTATTCCCCTATGCGTTTGCTGCGAGTGACTTGCAGCACGCGTTGAAAGAGGCCCAGTTGGAGCAGGTACTGTTTAATCTGCCGCCGGGGGATTGGGAAGCCGGGGAGCGTGGTCTTGCCAGCCTACCAGGGCGGGAATCGGAGTTTCGTGATTCGGTCACCGCAGCGCTGAGCTATGCCGAGGCCCTTAACTGCCCGCGGGTTCATGCCATGGCAGGGCTTTTGCCTGACAACGCGGATGCCGCGATCCAAGCAGAGCATCACACCACCTATATTAGTAACCTACGTTTTGCGGCGAACGAGGCGGCAAAAGTAGGCAAAGATGTCCTGATTGAGCCGATAAATACCCGTGATATGCCCGGCTTTTTTCTTTCCCGCCAAACGCAGGCCATGGCTGTGCTTGACGAGGTGGGCGCCAAAAACCTCAAACTTCAGTTTGACCTGTACCACTGCCAAATCATGGATGGTGACTTAATTCGTCACCTAGAGCGTCAGTTTAACGCTATTGGCCATATTCAAATCGCCGGCGTGCCTGATCGTAACGAGCCTAATGTGGGCGAAGTGCATTACCCCGCTATTTTTGAACGCTTAAGCGCGCTGGGGTATCGCGGTTGGGTAGGGTGTGAATACCACCCCAAAACGGCTACACGAGCGGGGCTAGGATGGGGAGCGCCGTGGGGATTAATCACGCATTAAGCAGCTTGTTCTGGCCAGCGCCAGTCGCACATACGTTCACTAATACAAAAACAACGCAACATTAGGAATCGCATCATGCACATTGCCATTACCGGTGCCGCTGGCTTTTTGGGCCAGCGCCTCGCGCAGCAGTTGATCCAGCGTGGTGAGCTGCGTCAGCAATCGATCACGCAGCTAACGCTGATTGACCAAGTAGAAGCGCCGTCGCCCTCAGCAGGCACGATTACTGTGGTGTCGCGAGCAGTGGATATTACTCAGCCGCACGCATTAGACGAGGTGTTAGATCAGCGCCCTGACGTGATTTATCACTTGGCGGCCGTGGTCAGCTCTGCCGCAGAAGCCGATTTAGAACTCGGTATGCGTGTCAATTTTGATGCTACGCGGTCATTGCTAGAAGGCTGTCGTGCCCGTGGCATGCACGACACGCGCTTCATTATGGCTAGCTCCGTGGCGGCCTATGGCGGCGCACTGCCTGATGTGCTTGACGACATGACCGCCCTGCATCCGCAGAACTCTTACGGTGCCCAAAAGGCCATGTGCGAACTGCTCATCAATGATTACAGCCGTCGTGGCGAGATTGATGGCTTGGTGCTTCGCTTGCCCACCATCGTGATCCGCCCCGGCCGTCCAAATGCCGCGGCCTCCAGCTTTGCCTCCAGCATTTTGCGTGAGCCGCTCAATGGTGAAGAGGCCATCTGCCCTGTGCCCACCACCCTTGAAATGTTTGTGATGTCGCCGGGCAAAGTGGTCGATGCGCTGGAGCATGGTGCCCAGGTACCTCGTGAAGCACTCGCACCGTTTCGCGCGTTTATGCTGCCGGGCATTACGGTGAGCGTCGCCGCTATGCTTGAAGCGCTTCGCACGGCGGCCGGGGAGCAGGCCCTAGCGCTCGTTAAACATGCACCCGACCCGCGTATCGAAGCCATTGTCGCCAGTTGGCCCGCCCGCTTTGAAACTGCAAAAGCGAGTCAGCTTGGCTTTGTCGGCGACGATGACTTTACCCAAATCATCGATAGCTTTATGGCTGAGCAGCACCCATGAACGGCTATTGCCCATCTGATTCACCCCACTGCCGATAGGGCAGAACGCCACAAGGAGACGCCAACGCCTCCTTCACCACTCACCCTCACAACAACATAAAGAGGGATTTATCATGACCAAGCGCTTCACTCGACATGCACTCGTGACTGCTATCAGCGCCCTGGCGACGACCAGCATTGCACTGCACGCTCAGGCAGCCACGGATATCAGTTTGGGGCACACGCTCTCTTCCACCTCTCACTACTCGGTAGGTGCCGAGGCGTTTAAAGAGACACTAGAACGTCTATCCGACGGAGCCTTTACGGTCACTGAGCACGCCTCCGGCTCTCTCGGTGGCGAGCGAGAAATGATCGAAGGCCTGCAGATTGGCACCGTGGATGTGGTGATTACCTCTAGCGGCCCACTGGGTAACTTTGTGCCGGAAACCTACGTGCTGGATTTGCCGTTCCTGTTTGAAAACTACGACCAAGCCCGCTGTGTGCTGGACAGCGAGATCGGTGACGAGCTGCTGGCGAAGATGAGCGATCATGGCTTGGTCGGTATGGCGTGGTCAGAAAACGGTTTCCGTCACCTCACTAACAGTCAGCGTGAAATTGCTAGCCCAGCGGATGCGGAAGGGTTACGGGTCCGCACCATGGAGAACGCAGTACACCAAGAAGCGTTCCGCCAAATGGGCGCACGACCAACACCGATGGCGTTCCCGGAGCTATTCACCGCGCTTCAACAAGGCACGGTCGATGGCCAGGAAAACCCGATTACGGTCATTGTAGCCACCAACTTCTGGGAAGTGCAGGACTACCTTTCCCTGACCGGGCACGTTTACTCACCGGCCATCGTACTGGGCTCACCGATCTTGCTAGATGGCCTCAGCGAAGAGGAGCGTGACTGGTTTATGCAGGCCGCAGCAGCTTCGGTAGACGCCACTCGCGAAGAAGTATCGCGCCTTGAGCGGGAAGGGGTTGCGCTGTTGGAAGCCAATGGGATGACAGTAAGAACAGAGATCGACCCTGCTCCTTTCCAGCAGGCAGTAGAACCCGCCTACGAAATTTTCACCTCACAGTATGGTAGCGACATGCTAGAACGCATCCGTGAAAAAGCGGGCAACTGTTAAGCACTTCCTTCACTGCGGTCTCTGGCGATGCCAGAGACCGCCTAGGCACGGTGACCTTTTATGCTAGCGGTATTGCTTCGTTTAGAGCATCAGTTAACCCGTATTGCCCTGATGATTGCTATGTTGATGTTGGTCATATCGGTCACGCTCAGCTTCTATCAGGTGCTTACGCGATTTTTGTTTAATGCGCCCTCTACCTGGACCGAGGTGGCATCTAGAACGTCCATGATTTGGTGTGTGTTTATGGCCGCTGCCGCTACGTTTCGTGGTGGCTATATGATGGCGGTTGAGGTCATCTATAAATGGATGCCTGCGCGTCTGCTCATGATGCTGGAAATGGCGATTGTGCTGTGCTGCCTATTGGTATTGGGCGTGTTAGTGCACTACGGCATTCAAATGACGCTGCGAGTGAATAGCCAAGTGATGTCGGGCATGAACATTTCCATGTCCTGGGCCTATGCCGCGATTCCCATGGGTGCTAGCTTTGCGATGGTGTCAGTGATCGCCCGTTTAGCCGCGCAGCTCAGTGGCCGCGAGAAAGTAGGGCCAGAAAACAGCGAAGTGCTGACCGATGAGCCAACGTCCACCCATGCGTCGCGTTCCAAAGAAGGAGCGTCCTCATGAATATGGTGATTGGACTATCGCTGATCGTGCTCTTTACCTTTGGCGTGCCGATTGCGATCTCTATCGTGCTCGCTTCTATTATTGGCATCGAGTTCTTTACGCGCCTGCCGTTATTACTTGTTCCACAGCAGATGTTTATTGGTATCGATAAGTTTCCGCTGATGGCGATACCGTTCTTTATTCTGGCGGGTAATTTAATGGCCGCCGGGGGCATTTCACAACGCTTGGTGGACCTTGCAAAATCCATCGTTGGGCGCGTGCAAGGCGGCCTTGCCATGTCCTGCGTCTTAACGTGCATGATGTTTGCCGCGGTGTCCGGCTCCAGCGTGGCCACAACCTTTGCCATTGGTGCCATTCTGATTCCAGCCATGGTTAAGCACGGCTATCCCAAACCGCTAGCGGCCTCTATTCAGGCGTCATCGGCGGAACTGGGCGTGCTGATTCCCCCTTCTATTCCGCTGATTCTGTATGGCGTGAGTACCGATACCTCCATTGGGCAGCTGTTTCTGGCAGGTATTGGGCCCGGCATTTTGATTGGTATGGCGCTTATCATCTTTCTTTACCTGTTCTGTAAAGTGCGTGGCTACGGTAAAGATGATTACAAAGACAGCACCGGTTTTATGATTTCGCTTAAGCGTGCCTGGGTGGCGCTGCTGATGCCGGTGGTGGTGATCGGCGGTATTTACGGAGGGATTTTTACCCCCACTGAAGCGTCGGCCGTGGCGGTGTTTTTCGCACTCATTGTGGGCGCGTTCTATTACCGCGAATTAAAGCTTGCTGACCTAGGGCCTATCTTGCGCCAAAGCGTGATCTCAACGGCGGCGGTGATGTTGATTATTGCATCGGCCGCGCTGTTTAGCTTTTTGTTAAGCCGCACAGGTTTACCGGCACAAATTGCCACGTTGGTCACCAACACCATTGAAAGCCCGATGATGTTTTTGCTGGTTGTGAATGCACTGCTGCTAATTGTCGGCATGTTCATTGAAACATCGGCCGCGATTTTAGTTCTGGCCCCGATACTCACGCCGATCGCGATTCAGTTTGGTATCCATCCTGTCCATTTTGGCTTGGTAATGGTGGTCAACTTAGCGCTGGGCATGATTACGCCGCCTCTTGGGGTGAATCTTTTTGCGGCTTGCGCTGTTGCCAAAATCTCCATTGATCAAATGCTGCCGTGGCTGGTGCGCTTTGTGCTAGTAGTGCTGGCGTGTTTGATGGCGATTACTTATATGCCTTGGATTTCAATGGGATTAGTGAATATCTTCTACGGATAGAAAAGACATTACATTTAATAAAGATAATAAAGGAGTGATAAATGTCACATTTAATGACCTTTCCACCGCAGCAGGCACTGATTGGTGGAGAGTGGATAAAGACGACGGCTACGTTACAGGTAGAGGCCCCTGCCACTGGAGAGCCATTGGCGCGCATTGCACGTAGCCAAGTGGAGGAGGTAAATGCAGCAGTAAAAGCAGCACGGCTGGCCTTTTCCGGACAGTTAGGCGAGTGGGCTCATTGGTCTGCTCGTAAGCGCAGCGAATGGCTGTTGCGCTTTGCCGATGTGATCGAGGCACATCATGAACAGCTAGCACAGCTCGAGTGCGCCGATACCGGTAAGCCCATGACCCAAGCCAAAGGGGATATATCCGCCTGTGCACGCTATTTTCGCTTTTATGGTGGGGCGGCGGACAAGATTCACGGTGAGACCATTCCCTTTGAAACCGACTTCGCGGTAATGACACTGCGCGAGCCTTACGGTGTGTGTGCCCAAATTATTCCTTGGAACTATCCCTCTCAAATTTTCGGGCGCTGCGTGGCGGCTGGACTCGCCGCAGGTAACACTATCGTGCTTAAGCCCGCCGAAGATGCCTGCCTGAGCGTGCTGCGCATGTCGGAACTGGCGGTACAGCATGGGTTGCCCCCTGGTGCACTCAATGTAGTGCCGGGGCTAGGGTTTGAAGCGGGCGCGGCGCTGGCTGCCCATCCTCAGATTGACCACCTCTCCTTTACTGGCTCACCTGAAACCGGCACACATGTTGCCCAAGCGGCCGCGCAGCACCATGTGCCGGTCACGTTGGAGCTAGGTGGGAAATCGCCTCAACTCGTGTTTGCCGATGCAGATTTGGAGGAAGCGCTGTCTGCGGTGGTACGTGGGATTATCCAGAATGCTGGTCAGACCTGTTCCGCAGGTAGCCGTCTGCTAGTACAGCGTGAAATCGCTGATAACGTAATTGATAATCTATGCAAGCGCTTTAACGCCCTGCGCTGTGATACCGGTGAAGCCGATGCCGACTGTGGTCCATTAATCAACGCGCGCCAAAAAGCTAAGCTGGAAGAACGTTTGTCGGCGGCCAAAGCCGATGGCATTCGCGTCGCGGCTATAGGAAAACTAACGTCGAGCGTACCATCCGGAGGCCATTTCGTGCTGCCTCAACTGTTGACCGATATTCCGGATGGGCATGAAGTGCTTCGGGAGGAGCTGTTTGGCCCCGTGCTGGTGGTGCAGGTGTTCGAGGATGAAGCCGAAGCGCTTGCACTCGCTAATGCCACCGATTTTGGCCTGTGTGCCGGTATTTGGACTCGCGACGGCGGACGTCAGCTACGCTTGGCAAAAGGTATCCGCAGTGGCCAAGTGTTCATCAATAACTACGGAGCTGCCGGTGGCGTAGAGCTTCCCTTTGGTGGTGTTGGACGTTCAGGACATGGTCGGGAAAAGGGCTTTGAAGGGCTGAGAAGCTATACACGTATCAAGACTATCGCTATCAAGCACGGCTAGCACGGACATCTACGTAAAAGGAGTTATTATAATGACAACATCTCGCCAAATAGGCGTCGTCGGCGTAGGCCTGATGGGCCACGGGATCGCCAGCAGCCTGCTACGTGCTGGCTATCAGGTATGTTTTCTTGAACACCCAGGTAATCAGCCAGTGGATGATCTAGTGGCCGCTGGCGCCAGTGCGCTGAGTTCTGGTCGGGAGGTGGCACAGAGCGCAGAGGTGGTGATTCTGTGCGTTACTGGCTCGCCTCAAGTAGAAGCCGTGTTGTTTGAACCCAATGGCGTATTAGAAGGGCTAGTCCCTGGCAGTGTTATCGTAGATTGCTCCACTGCTCTACCTAGTTCGACAGAAAAAGTCGCTGTCAGAGTCACGGAGGCAGGCGGACGCTTTATGGATGCCGCCATGACACGCACGCCTAAAGAAGCAGCAGAAGGGCGGCTTAACTTGATTGTTGGCGCGCCAAAGGCGCTGTTCGATGAAATGCTGCCCCTGCTGCAGGGTTTTGCCGAAAATATTGCCTATGCAGGCGAAGTTGGTGCGGGACACACTCTTAAGCTGTTGCACAATTTTGTTTCGCTTGGCTTTTCTGCGGTATTGGCGGAAGCCACTGCCGCTTCACGTAAAGCAGGCATCAGTGATAATGCTTTGCTTGATGTGCTTGGTGCAGGCGGCGGTGGGGGGGTCGTGCTTGAGCGGTTGCGCCCTTATATCGCTGACAATGACCCTTCTGGATTCAGGTTTACGATTGCCAATGCAAGCAAGGATCTCGGTTACTACCACACAATGACCCACGACTTAGCTGTGGAAGGTGGTATTGCCAAAGTCGTTCGAGATTTATACCAATCGGTGGAAGATCAGCAACTATCAATACCTGAGCTAATCGGCGTATTAGAACGCCGATAGCCTGAGCATCAGCGCCGCCCATACGCCATTAAAAACACGTCTACAGCGCTGGTGATCTGGCGCTTTAGCTCGTCATCCGTGGGCGGTGGGCGTACGCCCATACGAACTTCTTTGGTCAGCATTCCCTGCCACATGCTGCAGAGTTGATCGGCAGCTAGTGCGGGGGCGGGCAGGGTAAGGTGGCCTGCGCTGGCCAGTCCTTCCAGTTTTTCCCGCAGCCACTGGCTAATAGCCCAGGGGCCTGCCTCAAAAAAAGCCTGTAACAGCTTGGGGTGCTGCTCGCCCTGCTGACTCATCACCCGTTCGACCGCCAATACATGGGGCTCCAGTAAAAAGCGCACCATGCCGATGCCTACCTCAATGAGCGATTGGCGTACCGCGTCGTGGGTGTCAGGGAGCTGCTCTAACCCTTGCCGAATTGTCGCGGTTTCCCGCCGTATCACGCTGCCAAACAGCGCTTCCTTAGACGTAAAGTGCCCATACACCGTCACTTTGGAAACGCCCGCCTCTCGAGCAACGGCCTCCATGGTGACGGCTTCCAAACCATTGCGGAAAAACAGGCACGCTGCAGCGTCCATCATCGCATTACGTTTGGCCATATCTTTAGGGCGGCCCGCGCTGCGTTTTTGGTCAGATGACGGCGGTTGAGCGTCTGTCATGCAATTAACCTCTGCCCATGCATCAATAGTTATTGAACGGTGGCGTACACATATTATAGTGAACGTTATCGTTCAAGAATAAACCATTTGAGGCCAACATGGGCACGTTAAACACTTCCTGGGGGCATCGGCTGCGCGGCATGCTGGCGGCACTGCTGATGATAGGCGCTACCGTTGTGGTAATACTCCTGCTAACCAGCCAGCACAGTAGTGCCCAGCAGGCACGCCAGCAGGGGGTAGATAACGCTTTATTACAGGTGGCAACGATTCCGCTTGCCGAGGCAGATGCGTTGAGGCGGGAAGTGCGCTTAACCGGTCGGGTGGTGGCGCGCCAGTCGGTGTCGTTGGCTTTTGAGCCAGCGGGGCGGGTGGAAGCCGTACTGGCCGAGCGCGGAGATGCGGTTGAACAAGGGGAGGTGCTCGCCCGTCTGGATACCCGCCGCTTGGAGAGCCGTTTAGCCGAAGTGGCGGCGCGCAGCGAAGAAGCCAGTGCCAGCTTGGCCCTTGCCCAGCGCCAGGAAGAGCGCGAAGCGCAGCTCAATCAAAGCAACTTTGCTAGCCGCACGGCGCTGGACCAAGCCCGCACCGACCGCTTAACCCTGCAAGCGCGACTCGCTGCCCTAGCGGCCGAGCGCGATAGTCTCACGGCTGACTTAGAAGACAGCACCCTAAAAGCCCCCTTCGCTGGGCGGGTGGTAGAGCGCCATATTGATGTGGGCAGCTTGGTGAGCAGTGGCACGGCGGCTTTCGATATCGTGAATACCCGCCACTTAGAAGCGCACCTTGGCTTGCCAGCCCGGCTAGCGGCGACGTTCACCATGGGGGAGTCTGTGACGCTGCACGTAAACGGCCAGCCTATTACGGGTGAGGTGCTTGCTCGCCTGCCCCAGGTGGATAGCGACAGCCGCACGCAAACACTGGTGGTGGCGCTGACAAGTAACAGCCGCGCGGTGCCTGGCGATCTGGCCGAGTTGAACTACTCAATTACCGAGCACGCTAGCGGTTACTGGGTACCACTATCTGCACTACGTGCCGCCGACCGCGGGTTGTGGAACGTACTGGTTGCCGAACCTCAGGAAAATGAGCGCTACCGTGTGGCACAGGCGAGCGTAGAGCTGCTGCATACCGAAGGCGATGACGCCTTTGTGCGTGGCACGTTGGCCCCCGGTATGCGATTAATTAGCAGCGGCACTCACCGCATCACGCCTGGGCAGCAGGTCACACTCAGCGAGGAAGTGGCCCATGCAGCGCATTGAGTGGTTGTTTAATCGCCGCCTGCTGGCGCTGTCGCTTGGCTTGCTCATTGTCGCGGGGCTATCGGCTATCCAAACCCTTCCCAGGGCGGAAGACCCACACCTTGTCGCGCGGATTGCCACCGTGCTGGCACCGTACCCAGGGGCGACTCCCGAACAAATCGAAGCCTTGGTCGCGCGTCCTATCGAACAGGAGCTACGCACCATTGCTGAGATTGATGTGCTGGAATCTACCTCGCGGCAAGGCATTGCCGTGCTCAGCCTGGAACTGAGCGACGCGGTGACCAATGTCACGCCGGTGTGGAGCCGCGTGCGCGATAAGCTCAGCGATGTAGCGCCCTCGCTACCGGAAGGCGTGCAAACGCCGGAGTTGTTGGATGACCGTGGCTATGCGTTCAGTATCGTGGCCGCTCTGCGCTGGACGTTGGATACCCCTCCCAATCCACAGCTGATGGAGCGCTATGCCGAACGCCTAGAAGATCAGTTACGGCAGGTAGCGGGCACCGAATATACCAACCGTTTTGGCGTCGCCGGGGAGCAGGTCGAGGTGATGGTAGACCCGCTGGAACTGAATGCGTTAGGACTCTCGGTTGGTCAGCTTGCCGGGGCCATTGAGGCGAGCGACGGCCGCCGCACGGCTGGCGAGGTGGTCACGCAAGGGCATCGGCTAACGGTGGGCTTGAGCGGCGAGTTTGATGCGCTTGACCGGCTGCGAGAGATCAACGTCACCACCCAGCAGGGCCAGAGCGTCAAGCTAGGAGAAATTGCCGAGCTGCGCCGTGGCGTTCAAGACCCACCCAGCGCGGTGGCGCTGCTAAACGGTGAGCGGGCCGTATTTGTAGGTGCCCGTATGGTGCCGGGACAGCGTATCGATGCGTGGGTTGAGCGTGCCCAGGCGCAACTGGCGGCGTTTGCCGATGAACTGCCGATAGGGCTGGCGGTAGAAGAAGTCTTTGAGCAGGCCAGCTATACCAACCAGCGTCTCAGTGATGTAGCGATTAGCCTACTGATGGGCCTGGTACTGGTGGGGAGTTCGTCGGGCCGCTTGCCATGGCGGTCATGGTGGCGCTGGTCAGCTCTTATCTGATTTCGCTGCTGCTGGTGCCTGCGCTTTCGCCCATGCTGCTGGCCAAGGTAGCCGCTAAACCGCCTGTCCCGCGAGATAATATAATGAAGCGGGCGTTTCGCGGCACGATTCGCAGTACACTGCGCCACCCCGTGGCGGCGATGGTGATCACCCTCTGTGTGCCGGTAGGTGGAATAGCGCTGATGCCAACGCTAGACGTGGCGTTCTTCCCTCTCGCCGACCGCGACCAGTTCCATATTGAAGTGCGCTTGCCCGCCGCCAGTAGTATCGCCAAGACAGAAGCGCTGGCCCACGAAGTAGAGAGCATGGTGCGCGAGCTGCCGGGTGTAGTGCGTGTCTCGTCGTTTATCGGCGAAAGTGCGCCGATGATGTATTACAACGTGTTAACTAATGAAGATAACAACCCCGCCTTCCTTCATCTGATCGTCGATACGGTATCGTTAGAGGCCACCAATCAACAGGTGCCGGGGCTGCAGCAATCTCTGGATAAGCGCTTTCCTCAAGCCCAAGGCGTTGTGCGCAAATACGAGCAAGGCTCGCCTTTTAAAGCGCCCATTGAGCTTCGCGTGTATGGCGATGATCTGGAGGTGCTCTCCTCCCTGGGCCTGGAGCTAGCGGGCCTGATGCACCAGCTTCCCCAGGTAACCCACGTACGCGCAGGGATGCAGCGTGATTTGCCTCGGCTAGTGCTTGATGTCGACCACACCGCATTGAGCGATGCAGGGCTGACGACGCAGAGCCTGGCGGAACAGGTAGGTGCTGCCCTCTCCGGCCAGCCTGCCGGTATGTTGTTGGAAGATACACAACAACTACCGGTACGTGTGCGTTATGCCGATGGGTGGCGTACTGATGCCGAGCAGCTAGCTGCACTGCGTTTGGTGAGTGACCAAGTGGCTGAAGGCTTACCGTTAGCGGCTGTTGCTGAAAGCTATCTTGCCCCTTCATGGAGTGTGATTACCCGACGAAATGCCGAGCGAGTGCAGCTGGTGCAAGGCTATTTAGTGGCGGATGCGCTACCGGCCGTATCCATGGCGCAGTTAGATGCCAAGCTTCAGGCAGCGCTTGAGAACGGTGAGCTGACGTTGCCTGCTGGATACCGTATTGAAACAGGGGGAGAGGCCGCCGAGCGTGACGAGGCGGTGGGCCAACTGCTGGCCTCGGTGGTCTTGCTGGTGATCGCCATGGTGGCCACCGTGGTGCTGGCGTTCAACTCCTTCCGCCGCGCCGCCATTGTCTTTATCGCTGGAGCACAGGCCATGGGCATGGGGATTGTGGCGCTGCTGATGAGTGGTCATGCGTTTGGCTTCGTGATTATCGTCGGCATTATGGGGTTGGTAGGCGTCGCCATTAACGCCACCATCATTATTGTTGCCGCCTTTGATGACGATCCGGCCGCTCGCCAGGGTGATCTGTCGGCCATGTTGGCGGTGATCAGTGGGCCGACCAGTCGGCACATCGTATCGACCACCATCACCACCTTTGCCGGGTTGATCCCGCTCATGTTGGCGGCTGGGGGGCTATGGCCCCCCTTCGCGCAAACCGTCGGGTTTGGGCTGCTGCTCGCCACCCTGGTGTCGTTCTTCTTCACGCCCGCGCTGTATCGCTTGTGGGTGGCGAGGAGGGCTGTTGCTCGCGGTTAGAAAATGGCTCGCACTGCCAGGTAGAGCACCGACGGTGCCAGCAGGGCACCCAGCCCGGTGTAGAAGGTCGCCGTCATGGCGCCGTAGGGCACCAGCCGCGGGTTGGTGGCGGCAAGGCCTGCCGCGACCCCGCTGGTGGTGCCCATCAGGCCACCGAAGATCATCGCCGAGCGGGGGTTGTCGAGCCCAATGTGCCGGGCCATGGCGGGCGTCATGATCATCACCAGGATGGACTTCACCAGACCGGCGGCAATCGACAGCGCAATGATGTCCGAGGACGCCCCGATCGAAGCCCCGGCAATGGGGCCGACGATATAGGTCACCGTGCCTGCGCCGATGGTGGTCAGGGACACCGGGTCCCGGTAACCGAAGGCGAAGGCCACGGCGACCCCGGCCACGAACGAGAGCACCACGCCAAGAAACAGCGCCACGACGCCGCTCATGCCCGCCGTGCGAATCTCCTGAAAGCGAACGCCATAGGCGGTGGCGATGATGGCCAGGTCGCGCAGCATGCCGCCGCCCATCAGGCCCAGCCCGGCGAACAGGCTGATGTCGGCCAGCCCCTTGCTGCCGCCCGTGGTGATCCCGCCCACATAGGCAAGCGCCAGGCCGACCATGATGGCAATGGCAGAGCCATGCACGCGGCCTTTGGTGAGTTTGTCGCTCAGCACGTAGGAGAGGTACATGGCGCCGCCCACCAGGGCAAAGGCCGCCACCAGATGCTGTCGTTCCAGTTGCGTAAACAGTGATTCGATCATCGTCAAAGCCTCGGGTTAGCGCGCTTGGCTGGGCGCTGGGCGGGAGTGAGGTTGGGCATCGGCAGCAGGGCTTGTGGCTTCGTCGCCGTCATCGACGGCTGGCTCGCGCCGCCCAAACAGGGGGATGACCAAAAAGCTGGCCATGACGGCCACGAAGCCCGCCAGAATGGCGATCATGCCGCCATCCAGCGCTGCCGCGACATCCTGACTGGCGGCCATGGCCACCACGATAGGAATGTACATACCGTTCCAGAACGTGATCCCGCTCTCGGTACTGGCCGGCATTTTCTTCTTGTCCATGAGATAGCCGCCCAGAAAGATCAGCAGCAACATGGCGATACCCACACCGCCAACATTGGATGTAACGCCGAGCATCATGCCCAGCACGTCACCGGCCCAAAGGCCCACCAGCATGCACCCTGCCAGCAGGGCAACACCGTAAATCACCATGGTCATTTTCCTCTATTGTCATTGTTGTTAGGTAGTGCGTGTTCGATGGGCCGCCGTGTCTGGTTTCCTCGGTCGCGGCGGCGCCATCTTTCCCGTCAGCGGGGAATTCGTGCGTGTTCTATTGCTAAGTTCTATGGCTAGGTTCCAGGACTAAGTTCAATGACTAAGACAGGGCCGCGTGGCTTGCGTGGCGCTCGAAGGTGTCGGCGTAACGCTCGCGCAGCTGGTTTTTCTGCACTTTGCCCATGACGTTCCTCGGCAGCGCTTCCACGAACACGATGTGCTTGGGTTGCTTGTACCTGGCCAGCTCGTTTGCCAAGGCGGCGCGAATCGGCTGTTCATCCACCTGATCAGGGGCCGCCGGGACCACCACGGCGACCACGCCCTCGCCCAGGTCGGCATGGGGGACACCAACCACCGCCGACTCCAGAACCCCGGGAAGGTCATCGATAATGGCTTCGATTTCCTTGGGATAAACGTTGTAACCGCCTGAAATGACCAGGTCCTTGTCGCGGCCAACAATGTTCAGGTAGCCGTGCTCATCGATTTTTCCCAGGTCACCGGTAATGAAGAAACCGTCTGAGCGAAACTCGGCGGCCGTCTTTTCGGGCATCCGCCAGTACCCCTTGAAGACGTTGGGGCCGCGCAGCTCCACCATGCCGGTCTCGCCATCGGCCAAGGGTTTGCCCGATTCACGGTCGGTAATACGCACTTCCACGCCGGGCAGCGGCATGCCCACGGTTCCTGGCCGACGCTGGCCGTCATAGGGGTTGGAGGTGTTCATGTTGCTTTCGGTCATGCCGTAGCGCTCGAGAATCGCATGGCCGGTGCGGGCTTCGAAGGCTTCATGGGTGTCGGCCAGCAAGGGTGCCGAACCGGAGATGAACAGCCGCATGTGGGCGGTGGCCTGCCGATCGAGTCGGGGTGATTGCAGCAGGCGGGTGTAGAACGTGGGCACACCCATCAACACCGTTGCCTTCGACATGCGCGTAATCAGATCTTCCACCTCCAGCTTGGGCAAGAAGGTCATGGAGGCGCCATTCACCAGCGTGATGTTACAGGCCACGAACAGGCCGTGGGTATGGAAGATGGGCAGGGCATGCAGCAAGTGATCGTGCTCGCTGTAGTGCCACGCTTCGGTCAGCGCCTGGCAGTTGGACGCCAGGTTGCGGTGGGTCAACATGGCGCCCTTGGAGCGCCCCGTGGTGCCGGAGGTGTAAAGGATGGCGGCCAGATCGTCCGGCCCGACTTGGCAGACGTCGCTGGTTTCCTCCACCTGTGCCAGGTCGTGCATCAAGCTACCGTCAGCCTGGGTGCCTAGGCTGACGATATGCGTGACGCCGCTGGCCTCGCCGTGCTGGGTGGCACTGTCGAGGTCGTCGGGACGGCAGACATAAATATGCGGCTCGGCATCGGACAGAAAGTAAGCGATCTCCTTGCCCGTATATGCCGTATTGAGCGGCAGGTACACCGCCCCCACTTGCAGGCTGGCCAGATAGAGCATCAGCATCTCGGGGCTTTTGTCGATCTGCACGGCTATGCGGTCGCCGGGCTGAAGACCCCAGGCGCGTAATCGGCTGGCCAGGCGGCGGCTGGTCGAGAGCACATCCCGGTAGCGATACTGGCGGCCATCGTCGGTATCCATCAATACCTTGTCAGGCTGGCGTTCGAAGTGTGGGTAGAACAGGCTGAAAAGATTATGGTTCATGGTGGGTCCTTGTTGTTGTAGTGAAGTCAGGGTCATGCCTAGGCCTCGACGGTCATGTAGTGCTGTGCCTGGCTTGCCAGGCGGCGAATGTCGCTGGTGCATACCACGCTCTGCTGTTGGCTGAAGGCTTCGTGGTTCTGCTCGATGCGATTGAGCTGGTAGAGGTAATTGACCATCACCCCATGGGCCTGCTGCCACCCTTTGGGGGACGTGTCGGCGGGCCAGTTGAGGCGGTGCAGGCTGGCGCCATTCCCCAGGTGGAAGCGGGCCACCGGGTTGAGCGGCTGGCCGCTCTTGTGTTTGACCTCGGTGAGGTAGTAAGCCACCAGGCGCAGCAGCGCTTTCTGGTGCGCGGAAGGCGTGTCGTGCTGGGTCAGCGTGCCTTCTTCCAACTGCTGTTCCAGCGCTTCGGGCAGCGTGACCGCCCTCGAGCGGCGCTGGGTGGCCAGCCACTCCGCAAAGCCGGGTACCGGGGAAAGGGTGACGAAGTTCTTCAACTGGGGCAGTTCACGGCTCAGCTCCTGCACGACCTGCTTGATCAGGAAGTTGCCGAAGGAGACGCCCTTGAGCCCCGCCTGACAGTTGCTGATGCTGTAAAACACGGCGGTATCGGCATCGGCCAGCGGCAGCTCTTCTTCGTTCTCCAGAATGGCCTGGACGTTGTCGGGAATTCCCTTGCACAGCGCGACTTCCACGAAAATCAGCGGCTCATCGCCCGTGGCAGGGTGGAAAAAGGCGTAGCAGCGGCGGTCTTCCGGGTCCAGGCGGCGGCGCAGCGCGGTCCAGTCGCTGATCTCATGCACCGCCTCGTAACGGATCAGTTTTTCCAGCACGGCCGCCGGGGTGTTCCAGTCGATGCTCTCCAGCACCAGAAAGCCGCGGTTGAACCACGAATTGAAAAGATGCGAAAAGTCGGCATCCAGGGCCGCAAAGGAGGGTGAGGCGCTGAGCCGTTTCAGCAGGTTGGCGCGCATCTTGACCAGCTCGTAGGTGCCTCCCGGGCAGAGGTTGAGGCGGCGCAGCAGGTCTTGCCGCCGGGGCTCGCAGGCGCTGAAAAGCCGCGCCAGGGCTTCGTTGTCCTGGCGCTCGCGGTACACTTGGTAGGCCGCGTGGATCTGTTCGGGGTCAGCCGAGTAGGCATTGGCCAGCAGCGAGAAAAACGCGTCCTGTTCCTGCTCGGTCAATTGGCTATAGTGGCTAAGGGCTGCTTGAGCGGTCAGTATTTGTGTGGCTTCGCCACCTGGCAGCATCAGCTTTTCACAAGCGTCGAACAGCCCCTTGAGGTGCACCTCGGGCGAGTAGGAGGTCACCGAGCGGTATTTGGTGCGGGTGCGTTCACTGATGTTCGTGAGCAAGCCCTGTAGAAACGTCATGTTCATCTGCATACATCTGGCTCCGCGCATGATTGTTATGAGATTGTGGCTGCAAGGATGTTTCGATGCGATGTGTTATATATAACAAATAGACTTTTAAAATATTTCAGTCAAGTAAAACAGAGGCGACTTATGGCTAAGGTGTCACAGGCACATCGACTGCGCGATCTACTGGAAGACGCCATCGTGGAAGGGCGCTTTCTACCCGGTGATCGCCTGGACCCTGATGCGCTCGCGCTGGAGTATCAATGTTCCAGAACGCCCATCCGGGAAGCCATTCAGCAGCTGGCCATGTCGGGCATGGTGCAGGTGGTCGCCAAGCGCGGCACTTTCGTCACCGAGCTGAGCATTTCAGAGCTGGTAGAGCGGTTTGAGGTGATGGCCCAGTTGGAGGGGCTGTGTGGCCGATTGGCGGCGCGGCGCATTACTGCCGACGAGCTGGCACTGCTGCAGGACGTTCACCTAGCCTGCCAGGCCAAGGTGGAGGCGGGCGACAGCAATGGTTACTACTACGAGAACAGCCTGTTTCACCAGCGCATCTACGAAGCCAGCCATAACCAGTTCCTGGCGCAGGAGGCCGCGCGGCTGCATGCGGCCCTGCAGCCTTATCGCAGAATGCAGCTACAGGTGCGCATGCGTCTGGAAAGCTCGTTTGCCGAGCACGACGCCATTGTGGCGGCGATAGCGGCAGGGGAGGCCCAGCAGGCGGAAACCCTACTGCGCGACCATGTGATGATTCAGGGGGAGCGCTTCAATGACCTGGTGGCGTCGGTGCAGCAGCTCAAAAGGGCGTAGCCTGCCAGGCGCCTGATCGGCGTTTGGCAGGGAGCGCAGGTGCCAGCCTTACCGCGAGGCCGCCAGCGGTGTGGCCACGGTAGTATCCACCGCATCCGCCAGCATCTCGGCGGTGATGGCCGAGAGTGTCCAGCCCAGGTGGCCGTGGCCCGTGTTGTAGAAAACGGTCGGCAATTTGCCGGGGCCGACTTTGGGCAGCATGTTCGGCATCATCGGGCGCAGGCCCGCCCAAGGCACCACTCGCTGGGTGCTGACGCCGGGGAAGCACTGCTCTACCCAGCGGACCAGCGGCTGAATCCGATCATTGCGAATGTCGCGGTTCGCGCCGTTAAACTCAGCGGTACCGGCCACGCGGAAGCGGTCGTTCCCTAGGCGGCTGGTCACCAGCTTGGTTTCGTCATCCAGCAAGCTCACCGTGGGTGCGGCCTGCTGTGAGGCTTCGTCGTCCAGCTGCACGGTGATGGAGTAGCCTTTGACCGGGTAGATGTTGACGCGGTCGCCTAGCTTGGCGGCGATGGCACGACTGCCAACGCCCGCACACACCACCACGCTATCAAAGCTGTGCCGCACCTCTTCGCCGTCCACCGAAGCGCTAACCCACGCGCTGTTCTCATCCGCCCCCAGGTCGGTGACTTGATGGCCGTAGTTAAGATGCACACCCCGTTTGGCGGCTGCGTTCGCCAATCCATTGGTGTACTTATGGATATCCCCGGTGGCGTCGCTTTCGGTAAAGAAGCCGCCGTAGTAGCTACCCGCCAGCGTGGGTTCGATGGCGCGCATTTCCTCCGGGGTCACCGCGCGGCGCTCAAGCCCGCCTTGGTGCAGAAGCTGTGAGACCTTAGCGGCATGCTCGTAGCCCGCTTTATCGCGGTAGATATGCAGAATGCCTTTCTGTTTCAGGTCGAAATCGATCTGCTCGTCTCGCGCCCACTGAAACAGGTGCTCCCTGGCGGCAATGGCGAGGCGCGTTGTTTCGGTGGTGTTGTCGGCATAGCGGGGAATGGCGGCGATAAATTCCGCAAACCAGCTCAGCTTGTGCCAGGTAGGGCGAGGATTGACGAGCAGCGGGGCGTCGTTTTTCAGCATCCAGCGCAGGCCTTTGATGACCGTAGGCCAGTGGTTCCATACCTCAGCGTTTGAAGCGGAAAGCTGGCCACCGTTGGCAAACGAGGTTTCCATCGCGGCGTAGCGATGCTTTTCAAACACAGTGACGTCAAAGCCGCGTTTCACGAGGGCGTAGGCGCTGGTAATACCGGTAATACCACCGCCAATAATTGCAATGCGTTGCATGAGTCTCTCCACAGATTGTATGAGCGTCGGGCGATACCCCCAGCAAACATGTTTGCTAGGCGTACCCCTTCCGTCATGGAACCTGAGAGATTCACGCCGATGATGTGGCGCTTGCTCCTTCGGTGGGCTGAGTGACGCAGTCATCAACCGCTCTTCGGAACGTATTGGTAAAAACGTTAGCCGTTGCGGTCCGTTGGCCTGAGAGTTTCCGGGGTCGTTGCTCCTTCGGCGCTGGTGTCGTGTACCAGTCTCTCCCGCAAATGCGTACTTAACGTTGTAACGCGGCAGTGCTAAAAAGGGAATAGGCGAAAGGTGGAAGCCGCTCCGCTTAATCACCTGGCTTTGCCAGTTTGCGTGTTTTCACACACAATGCCCGCTATCTTCAACGAGCTATCTTCAACGAGCTATCTTCAACTCGCTATTTTCGATCAATTATCTTCAAGCAATGGACAACGCGCATGCAGGCAAACGGATTTTTTGAGGGCATCGGCGAGGCGATAGGCGACGCCATCCGAGTCGTGGTGGAGTTTTTGGTGGGGCTCTTCACCAACTTCTTTGGTGCCTTTGATGACTTTATCGGCGGGCTGACGCGTTCGCTGGGGATTAACGACTCGTTTTTAAGCCTAGCGATACTGCTGATTGGCCTGCTGGTGCTATGGGGCGGGCTGCGTGCGTTTTTGCGTGGCTCCATTATTGGCGGCATTTTCCGCACGCTGATTGGGCTGTTTATCCTGTCGTGGCTGATGATGTAGCGCCCCGACCACCGACCCACGCCTGCGCAACGCCGCAGGCGATCACTAGCCCACAGCCGCTTAACTGCAAAGGCGAAAGCGCTTCGCCAAACAGGCTCCAGCCAAAAATCACCACCGCCACCGGCTCACAGTAAGCCAGCGTACCGTAGAGGGCGGTGGGCAGGCGGTTAATCGCCATTACCGCGCACAGCAGCGCCAAAAAACCGGGCACCAGGCCAGCAGCCACCAGCCACGGCACTTGCCACGTGCTGGCCGTTAGCCCCTCTGGCTGCCATAAAGCAAACGGCAAGATGACCAGCGCCCCGACTGCTAATTGCCAGAAGGCGCAGGTGCGGTCATCCAGGTGGCGCGGCAATCGGCGGTTCGTCAGGATAAAACCGCTGTAAGCTAGCATGGCCGCTAAGCCAAAACCCATGCCAATCACGTCCTGCTGATCGTCCAGGTTGAGCCGAAACTCCTGCATCATCGCGAACCCAAACAGCGCCAAGCCAATGAGCGAAACCTGCGCCGCTGCAAGCCGTTCGTTAAATAGCGCATGGGCCGCGATAGCCGCCACAATCGGCGCGAGATACACCATCAAAATGGCGTTGGCCATTTGGGTGTAGTTCATCGCCTGCACGTAAAACAGGATGAACGCCGCCAGCAAACTACCGCTAATCACCACCTGCCGCCCTGGCAGTGTGGTGAGTCCTGCATGGCGTTTTGTCAGCAGTAAATAGCCGAGCAAAAACAGCGCCCCTAACCCCAACCGGTAGAAGGTAATGCTCTCTGCATTCAGCCCGGTGATGCGCGAGATCACGCCGATGGTGGCCATGCCCACGGCAGCCACTACCGCTAGCAATAGGCTGGAGGGAGCAACGGTGAGCGAGGGAGTCGGTAGTGGCATGCTGGTCGTCCTTGAGCGAGTTTCATGAGCATATGACGCATCGTCATTTGCTTCTTTGGTGCATTTTGTCATCATCTGCACTCTTTTTGTGCAAAGGCGAGTGCGATGAAAACGTATCTTGGTAAGATGCGCGGAGAACGAACGCCGCGCCCCCGGGTAGGCTGGCAGGATGCCTGCTGGTCGTGGCTGGGTGCCTTTACTGGCATGGCGCTGATTTGCTGGCTAAGCGCCGAGTGGCTCTCCCAGCAGCTGTTGATCGTGGGCTCGTTTGGGGCAACCTCGGTGCTGATTTACGCCGCCCCGGAAAGCCCTTTTGCCCAGCCCAGTCATGTGCTGTTTGGCAGCGTGCTCTCTGCCTGTGTGGGCGTGGGCTGCTATCAACTGCTGGGGGCCACGCCGCTGTCGATGGCGTTGGCGGTGTCGCTCTCCATTTTGGTCATGCAGCTTACCCATACCGTTCACCCGCCAGGGGCTGCCGCTGCGCTGATTGCCGTGGCAGGCGGTGCCAGCGTGCATCAGTTGGGCTGGTGGTACCCGCTGATCCCCATTGGCGCAGGCTGCATCGTCATGCTGGTGGTGGCGATTCTGGTCAATAACTTGGCGCGCCACCGCCGCTATCCGCGCTACTGGTAGCGCTGTAGCTGCGCTTCCAGGGCAAAAATATGCGCATCTTCGGTGCCCAACTCGCGCAGCGCTTGGGCGAGGTTCAGCAAGTAAGCGCTGTTAGGGCCGCTGGGACCATGGGCCTGGGCTATTTGCTGGGCGATATCGGCCAGCGGGGCATCGCCTAAAAACGCCGGGTTGTCTTCGCTGGCCAGATAAATCAGCCCCTCGCTAGGCGCTTGGTCGGCGTCAGGGTTACCCGCTTCATCCAAAAACGTCAGCGTGACTTTTTCCCGCAGGTAGCCGTTTTTCTCCCGCACATCCAACGGTGCGAGCACCTCTGGGGTGATGCGGTAGGCCATGCCGTGACATACCGCACCTTCGGCACGAATCAGCGTCGCCACACGCCCCGGCGCTTCCGGCGTGCCGCGGTGGTCGTGGGAACCCTGCCAGAAGCGCCGCGCCCAGCCGGTAATCGCTGCAGGCCGGCGCTCTAAATAGTCAAAATCGGCTTTCCAAATCAGCGAACCGTAGCCAAAAAGCCAGATATCCGCATGGCCGTCGAAGAAGTTTCTTTGCTGGTTTAACGTCGTGGTATCAAGCAACATAAGCGATCTACATTTGTGACCAAAGTGGCTGCACGCGCATGGCGTTAACGGTGGTTCATCATCCGGGTTATACGATTGATTTACCAGCCAGACGTAGTGCTCTATGACGCGGGCGTGGATGTGCATCACGACGACCGTCTAGGCTACCTCTCACTGAGCAGCAACGGCCTCTACGCCCGCGACCGCTATGTGCTCGACCTGTGCCGCCACGCGGCCATTCCCGTGGTGGCGGCAGACGTACTGGCGGCTCATTAACGCTCCGATTGAAAAGGATGAACGCGATGCGCGCTATTTTTCTGGTCGATAACGGCTCTCTGCGGCCTCAGGCGACCCATAATCTGCGCCGCGTGGCGGCAGCGTTGAGCGAGACGCTAGGAGAGACTGTTCAGGCGGCCTCGCTGTTGCACTCCAATAAAATCCCCGCTGAAGAGGTCGACGGCATTCCCGCCATTACGTTAGGCCCCGCCGCCGAACGCAGCGCCGAGGCAGGCGCCACCGAGATTATCGTGCTGCCGTTTTTCTTCGGCCCTAGCAAAGCGCTAACGGGGTACTTGCCGGAGCGAATGGCCGCGTTGCAGGCACGCTTCCTTAACGTGTCGGTGCGGGTTGCGCAGCCGCTGGTGGATGAGCTGGGGAATAACGACCTGCGCTTGGCACAACTGTTGGCCGATAACGTACGTGCGCAGCTGCCTGAACAAGGCGCTGCCAAGGTCGCGCTGGTGGACCACGGCAGCCCCATTCCCGACGTTACCGCCGTGCGTAACCGCTTGGCCGGGCAATTGAGCGTGCTGCTGGGCGACGACGTGCGCTGCGTGGCGGCGGCCTCTATGGAGCGACGTGACGGCGACGAGTACCGCTTTAACGAGCCGCTGTTGGAGCACCTGCTGGATACTCCCGAATTCAGCAGCGGCCACGTGGTGCTGGCGATGCTGTTTCTCTCCCCAGGCCGTCATGCCGGTGAGGGTGGCGATATCGCCGAGATCTGCGCCGCCGCCGAACAGCGCCACAGCGGGTTGAAGGTAACGACCACCGCCCTGGTAGGCGAGCACCAGGGAAGTGTTGAAATTCTACATTCGCGCCTACGCCAAGCGCTTGACGGTGAACGTTTTCTGCTTGAAATGCCTGCTCAGCAGTAAAGTGCCCGGTTAAGGGAAGCGCGCAAGGGGAGATGTAACGTTGTCCAAAGGCGCGTAGAATCGCGAGCTTTTGCACGCATGTCGCTCCTCCATCAGGGCTATGTCGCCAACCAGGGTCTCTATCTTGATCGCCACCGCCAACATCACCATGCAATTTGGGGCCAAGCCCCTGTTCGAAAACGTCTCCGTCAAGTTCAATAACGGCCATCGCTACGGTTTGATTGGCGCCAACGGCTGCGGCAAGTCCACCTTCATGAAAATTCTCGGTGGCGAGTTGGAGCCCTCGTCTGGCCAGGTGATGCTGGATAGCAGCACCCGGCTGGGTAAGCTGCGCCAGGACCAGTTTGCCTACGAGAACGAGCGGGTCATCGACACCGTTATCATGGGCAACGCCGAGCTATGGAAAGTGGCCGCCGAGCGTGAGCGCATCTACTCGCTGCCTGAAATGAGTGAAGAAGACGGCATGGCCGTAGCGGATTTAGAAGTGCGCTACGCCGAGTTGGATGGCTACACCGCCGAGTCCCGCGCGGGCGAGCTGCTGCTGGGCCTGGGCATTCCCATCGAACAGCACACCGGCCCCATGAGCGAAGTTGCTCCCGGCTGGAAGCTGCGCGTGCTGCTGGCCCAGGCGCTGTTCTCCGACCCGGACGTGCTGCTGCTGGACGAACCCACCAACCACCTGGATATCAACACCATCCGCTGGCTGGAAGAGATTCTAAAAGCGCGTAGCAGCACCATGGTGATTATTTCCCACGACCGTCACTTCCTGAACAGCGTGTGTACCCACATGGCGGATCTGGATTACGGCGAAATCACCCTGTTCCCCGGTAACTACGACGACTACATGACGGCCGCCACCGCTGCCCGTGAGCGTCAGCACTCTGATAACGCCAAGAAGAAAGCGCAAATTGCCGAGCTGCAGCAGTTCGTCAGCCGCTTCTCGGCCAACGCCTCTAAAGCGAAGCAGGCCACCTCGCGGGCGCGCCAGATCGATAAAATTAAGCTGGAAGATATCAAACCCTCCAGCCGGGTGAGCCCGTTTATCCGCTTTGATCAAAACAAGAAGATCCACCGTAACGCGGTGAACGTAGATGCGATTACCAAAGGCTACGACGGCGAGCCGCTGTTCAAGCGCTTCTCTATGACTGTCGAAGCGGGCGAGCGCATTGCCATCATCGGCCCTAACGGCATTGGCAAAACCACGCTGCTGAAAACCCTGGGCGGGGATCTACGCCCAGATGCCGGTGAAGTGAAGTGGACCGATGCCGCCGAGCTTGGCGTATTCGCCCAAGACCACGCCGATGACTTCGCCAATGACGCCACGCTGTTTGAGTGGATGGGCCAGTGGACCAAAGGCGGCGAACAGGTGGTGCGCGGCGCGCTGGGCCGCATGCTGTTTTCCAGCGACGATATCGGCAAATCGGTGAAGGTGATTTCCGGCGGCGAGCAGGGGCGGATGCTGTTCGGTAAGTTAACGCTCACCAATCCCAACGTGCTGCTGATGGACGAGCCCACCAACCACCTGGACATGGAGTCTATCGAGGCGCTCAACCTGGCGCTGGAGAACTATCCTGGCACGCTGCTGTTCGTCAGCCACGACCGGGAGTTTGTCTCCAGCCTCGCCACCCGCATTATCGACATGCAGCCGGAGGGCATCGTCGACTTCAGCGGCAGCTACGACGACTACCTGCGCAGCCAGGGCGTGGTGTAGCGCTTAACCAATGATTTGAGCGTAGGTGGCCTCGGTGGCTGGCTCTCGGTCGGCATCCAGCATGTCGCCGCTGAAGGTCTCGTTCATCTCTTTGGCGAGTTCCACATACACGTGCATCTGCTGATTGCGGCGTTTGTGCAGCGGCGGCTTCACCAGCAGGCTAACCCCCCGAATGGGCTCGTGGGTTTCCCCGCGTAGCAGGTCGGGCATTTCCCCAGGCGGGAAGGCGTTGGCCACGGTAATCGGGTTAGATGCCTGCTGGCCGTCGATCAAAAACACCTTCTTGATGGCGTCGTAATGGGCGCCTTTGCCACGCAGCCACTCGGTCAATCGCTCATCGGTGGTGACATCCGGCTGGTTGAAAATGACGAACAGCGAGTGCTGTTTTACCTTGCCGGTTCGTTTGGTTGACGGCGGCGGCGGAGGCTCTTCAGCGGGCGGGGGCGTGGTGTCCTTGGCCACGGCGGGGTTGGGCTCTACGGCTTTTTCCCTGGCACGCCGCCGCTTGGGCATGACGACGTAGATGAAGATCAACGCGGCCACCACGCCCAGTAACAAGGAGGCGAAAGCCAGCAGTACGGGAAGAGAAGTCATATCCATGGAGTGAATCCCTGTTGTCCGTTAACGCCTAGGCGCTATTCAACCGCCAGATGGAAGCATTGAGCGCCATAGACGGCCAGGCTGGCACCGCGCAGAGGCGCATCTTCGGTCATGTAGACCCGCCAGCCGTCGGGGGCGAAAGCGTGCCCTGTCATGGCGGCGGCTCCCACCAGCAGTAGCGAGACGAGCAGCGCCAGCAAAGAGCCGAACATGAGCGACCTATCCAGCAGTAGGGATATCGCGTTAAAACGATAGAATCAACAGATTAACAGTGTTTCACGCGCTCAAGGCATAAAAAAGCACCACCTGAGTGATGCTTTTCATGCTTCAGGGTTCCCCCAAGTGGGGAAACCCTGAGCACGCGTTGGCCTGAAACGTTTAGCCGATACGGTCGTAACCGTTATTCAGGAAAGGATAATCGGTGTAGCCCTTCTCATCGCCGCCATAGAACGTTTCATGGTTCGGCTCGGTGAGCGGGGCGTTCACACGGAAGCGTTCCGGCAAATCGGGGTTGGCGATGTAGGGGCGGCCAAAGGCCACGGCATCGGCGGTGTTTTCCTTGATGCGCGCTTCGGCACGCTCGGCGTCGTAGTTGCCGCAGTAGATCAGGCTGCCGCTGAAGCGCTCGCGCATCTGCTCGCGGAAACCATCGGGAAAAGTGATATCGCCACCTGCCCAGTTGGGCTCGTTCAGGTGCAGGTAGGCCAGGCCGCGCTTGGAAAGCTCTTCGGCCATGTAGAACGCCATCGCTTCCGGTTCGTCGTCGGTCAAGCCGAACAGCTCGATGAACGGCGTCATACGGATGCCGACACGCTCAGCACCAAACACTTCCACGACCGCATCGACCACTTCCAGCGGGAATCGGGCACGGTTTTCCAGCGAACCGCCGTACTGGTCGGTGCGCTTATTGGTGCCGGTGGCCAGGAACTGGTTCAACAGGTAAGCGTTGGCAGCGTGGACTTCGACCATATCGAACCCGGCGCGCTTGGCACGGATGGCCGCTTGGCGGTAATCATCCACGATGCCAGGAATCTCGTTGGTTTCCAGCGCACGCGGCGTGCTGGTGGGGTGCTGACCAGCGGTGCCGTCTTCGAATTCAACAAAGCACTGAGCGCCTTCACCTTTCAGCGCGCTGGGAGCTACCGGCTGCTGGCCGTTCGGCTGCACCATCTCATGGGAAACGCGGCCCACATGCCACAGCTGCAGCGCAATACGGCCACCCTTGGCGTGAACCGCATTCACGACGCCTTTCCAGCCTGCTTCCTGCTCGTCGGTCCAAATGCCGGGCGTGTACACATAACCACGGGCAGTGGGAGAAATGTTGGTGGCTTCGCTAATGATCAGGCCCGCACCGGCACGCTGGCCGTAATAGGCTTCCTGCATTTTACCCGGCACGCTATCCGGCGTGCGCGAACGGGTCAGCGGCGCCATGATGACGCGGTTAGGAATGGTCAAACTACCTAGCGTGGTGGGGGTAAACAGCGTCTCGTACGCCATAGGGAAAAACTCCTTTGCAGCAGTGGGTATCATCGTGGCAAACAGAATAGACCAGTTTACTAGTGAGCGCCAACAACGATGCTATGCCCTAGTTAATGGGGACGGACGAGCAAAACAAAACCCCGCCGAGTAAATGAGGCGGGGTTGAGGAGGGGGCAAGGCGGTGGAGAGTGACTCTGGTGAGGTCTTTCATCGCAGAATTGCATTTGCCAGCACCGTTCTACATCATGAGGTTAACTTAAACATGATAGGGGCTAACGCGTGCGCTATGACGGCAACCAAACGCCCGAGCAAGCGGCTCGGGACAAGATAGATAAGCGCTTGCGGGCATGCGGTTGGCACGTTCAAGATAAGGATACACTCGATTTTAATGCGGGTTTGGGCATCGCCGTACGCGAGTATCAGACGTCGATTGGCCCAGCCGACTATGTACTGTTTGTTGATCGGCAAGCGGTTGGCATTATCGAAGCCAAGCCCGATAGCTGGGGTGCGTGGCTAACCTCGGTGGAAGAGCAGTCGGCAGGTTATGCCAATGCCAAGTTAAAATGGGTGACGCTCAATGAGTCACTTCCTTTTATCTACGAGTGCACGGGGCAGGTGACACGCTTTACCAGTACTCAAGACCCGGTACCTCGTTCACGAGAAGTGTTTAGCTTTCATCGGCCAGAAACGCTGAGCGTATGGTTACAAGCTCCACACTCTTTTCGCTCTGGCCTTGCCTCGCTTCCTTCGCTCAATCATGAAGGTTTGCGCGACTGTCAGATTACGGCCATTACCAACCTAGAAGCTTCACTCAAGGCAGACAAACCCCGTGCACTTGTACAGATGGCGACAGGGTCAGGCAAAACATTCACCGCCATCACTCAGGCGTACCGACTGCTAAAACATGCGGGAGCGCGCCGCATTCTATTTCTGGTTGATACCAAGAACCTGGGCGAACAGGCCGAGCAAGAATTTATGGCGTTCATCCCCAACGATGACAACCGCAAATTCACTGAGCTTTATAACGTTCAACGGCTCAACTCGCCTTCTATCGCAAGCGATAACCAGGTTGTAATCTCGACGATCCAGCGCATGTACGCCACACTCAAGGGTGAAGAATTAAGCGAAGGGGCGGAAGAAGAGCATCCCGCTGAACACACATGGCGACCCAAGGAGCCGGTGCCGGTTGTTTACAACCCTAAGCTGCCACCGGAATACTTCGATGTTGTCGTCATCGACGAATGCCACCGCTCTATCTACAACTTATGGCGTCAGGTGATTGAGTATTTTGATTCCTACCTGATTGGCCTCACCGCGACGCCGGATAACCGCACTTACGGCTTCTTTCAGAAAAATGTAGTTAGCGAATACACCCATGAAAATGCCGTTGCTGACAAGGTTAACGTGGGCAACGACGTCTATCTGATCGAGACGGAAATCACTCAGAAGGGTGAAACGCTCAAGCCGGAACAATTGATCGAAAAACGCCAACGCGATACCCGCGCTAAACGCTGGGAAACCCAGGACGACGAGCTAGCCTACGCAGCGACCCAGCTCGACCGTTCTGTCGTTAACCCTGATCAGATCCGCACCGTAATTCGTGCTTTCCACGATAAGTGGCCCGAGATATTCCCTGGCCGCAAGGAACTGCCTAAAACGCTGATCTTTGCCAAAACGGATAGCCATGCCGACGATATCATCCAAACCGTCCGCCAGGAGTTTAACGAAGGCAACGACTTCTGTCGCAAGATCACCAACGGCGCAAAGAATCCGAAATCTTCGCTCTCGGCCTTCCGTAATGACTACTACCCGCGCATCGCGGTGACCGTAGATATGATCGCCACCGGCACCGATGTGAAGCCACTTGAATGCTTGATGTTCATGCGCGACGTAAAATCGAAAAACTACTTCGAGCAGATGAAAGGGCGTGGCACCCGTGTGATGAAAGCCGATGATCTTCAAAAGGTGTCGCCTTCCGCTCAAGCCAAAACCCACTATGTGATTGTGGATGCGGTAGGTGTGACCAAATCACTTAAAACCGCCAGTCAGCCTTTAGATTCCAAGCCCTCTATCCCGTTTAAAGATCTCGCCATGGGGCTGATGATGGGCGACCGTTCCGAAGAGACGGTGAGTTCGCTAGCAGCTCGACTGGCACGGCTCGATCACAAGTTAAGCGCTGACGACCATCAGAAAATTACTGCGGAAGCAGGCACTTCGCTTGCCGCCATTGTGAGTGACTTATTCAATGCCATCGACCCCGACAAAGTAGAGGCTGATGCCAAAGCCGCTGGCCACCCAGAGCCTGATGATGCTGCCATGCAAACAGCTCGGGAAGTGCGCATCAAACAGGCGGCCAACATATTCACTGGCCCGCTGATTAACTTGATGGATACCGTCCGTCGCGATAACGAACAGACCATCGACCACGAAAATCTTGATACACTACTGCGCACCGAATGGGCTGGCAGTGTGGCGGAAAACGCACAACAGATTACCCGGGAGTTCGAGGCGTATCTTGATGAAAACCGCGACCAGATAGAGGCGCTGACCATCTATTTCAACACCCCCGCTCGCCGCTCAGAAGTCACCTACGCGATGATCAAGGACGTGCTGCAGAAGCTTACCAATGATCGCCCGCGACTGGCACCACTGACCGTGTGGCAGGCCTATGCACACTTGGATGAGTATAAAGGCAGCAACCCTGCCAGCGATCTTACCGCGCTCGTGGCACTCATTCGCCGAGTAACGGGGCTGGACGCGACGCTGACGCCACACACTGAGCGGGTGCGGCGCAACTTCCAGAACTGGGTGTTGAACCGTCACGCAGGACACGGCGAAAAATTCACTGAAGAACAGATGGAGTGGCTACGTATGATCCGCGACCACCTTGCCACCTCATTTACCATCGAACGCGACGATCTCGATATGGCCCCGTTTGACGGCCGAGGCGGGCTAGGACAAATGTACGCTCTTTTTGGCGATGGAATGGACGATATGATGACTGAAGTTAATAAGGCGTTATCGGCATGAAGGAACTGCCAAACGGTTGGGCTGAGGCAAAGCTAACTGACTTCTGTCATATAGAGATGGGGCAAGCGCCACCATCGTCCAGTTACAATAACGAAGGCAGTGGGCTTCCGTTGTACCAGGGTAAGGCAGAATTTGGAGAACTGTTCCCCACACCAAGGAAATACTGCTCTGAACCCTCAAAAGTCGGCGCAAAAGGGGCTATTCTGCTTTCTGTAAGGGCTCCTGTCGGTCCAACAAACATCGCACCGCACGAATGCGCAATTGGGCGCGGGTTGTCCGCTATCTTGCCTATGGGTGGCATCCCTAACCGCTTCATACTTTGGGGGCTTCGCGCGCAAGAAGCAGAGCTATCGAAGGCCGCTACTGGCTCCACTTTTGCGGCCATCTCAAAATCAGAAGTGATCTCTATTCCTTTCAAGCTCCCTCCTCTGAACGAACAACGCCGCATTGTCGAGAGGATCGAAACGCTTTTCGACGAGATCGACAAGGGCGTGGAGAGTCTGCAAGCAGCAAAAAATATCCTCGGCCTCTATCGTCAGTCATTGCTTAAATCCGCATTCGAAGGCCGTCTTACGGCTGACTGGCGTGAAACGAATGCTGATAAGTTGGAAGATCCTGAAGCGCTGCTTGCTATGCTGGAAGAAGAGCGCGGCAAATGGCACGAGCAAGAACTTGAACGTTGGCTAGAAGATATAGCCGAATGGGAAAGCGAAGGATCTAAAGGGCCAAAACCGCGGAAACTCGAGGCATACAAGTCCAGCACCGAACTGACCGATGCAGAGCGCGACGTATTACCGAAGTTACCAACTGAGTGGGTCTATGTACGCTTGAATGACATCGCGCATATTGGGTCAGGTATGTCTGTCAGTAAAGCGCGCAAACTTGAGAATCCCATTGAAACTCCTTATCTGCGAGTCGCCAATGTCCAACGTGGTCGGCTAAACCTTGCAGAAATAAAGACGATGCCGGTGGAGCAGTCACAACTAAAAACGCTGTCTCTTCGAACCTGGGACATCTTGTTTAATGAGGGGGGAGACCGTGACAAATTGGGGCGCGGTTGGATTTGGGAAGATCAAGTTGAAATCTGCATTACACAAAACCATGTTTTCCGGGCAACACCGTTTCGTCATGACAGGAGTTGGTCATTGTTCGTTTCTCAGTGGGGCAACAGCTATGGCCGCGACTACTTTGAAGCAGGTGGTAAGCAGACGACAAATTTGGCCTCAATCAACAAGTCTGTTCTGAAGGCACTGCCAGTCCCAGTTTGCTCCCCCAGCGAACATGCCGAGATTGTTAGCCTCTTGGACGAAAAGTTTGAAGCTGCCGATGCCTTAGAAGCCGAGATCAATGCGGGCCTTGCTCTCGCAGCCGCCCTGCGGCAATCCATTCTGAAAAAGGCTTTTTCCGGCCAGCTCGTCTCTCAAAATCCTACGGATGAGCCTGCCAGTGAGCTGCTAGCGCGAATCAAGGTCGAAAAAGCAGAGAAAGAGCGGGCTACTAAGCGCGAACGCAAGACCATGGCATCACGCAAGCCGAAAACGAAGGTAAGGAGGCCGATATTGAGCAACTTGATTGAAGTGCTAAAAAAACAAAATGGTTGGATCTCGGCGTCTAAAGCCGCTCAAGAATTGGGCGTTTTCGATGGGGCAACTTCAGATGATGTCGAGGCGTTCTATCGTCAGCTCAAGGAGCATCTGGATGATAAGGATGAAACTATCGAGGTCGAACGTCGAGACGATGAAGATTGGTTAAGACTCACTAAAGCTGAGGTGAGTTAAATGCGTATCGACTGGTTTTGGCTAGATAATTATAAAAATCTTAGCGATTTAACGATTAATTTTTCTCAAGATCATCTAATCACTGTACTGATCGGTCGCAATGGCACCGGCAAGTCCAATGTGCTGGAAGCCCTGACCATTATCTTTCGAGATCTGTTGATGGCAGAGCGGATTCCATCATTCAAATACCGGATTGCTTATGAAATCCGTGACCGATGGGTATTCGTCGATGCGGATCCAGACAGAAAGAGTCCCTATCGAGCAAAAACAATAAGTAAAGATGACCAGCCCGAGCCTTATCCGGTTGGAGCTCTCTTCGAAGATCTGAAAGGTGAATTGATCAGCCGGACTAAGCTGGTTGGTGAAGACTCCATGTATCTTCCGCGCTTTCTGTTTGGTTACTACTCGGGTGAAAGCGAGCGGATGAGGGAAGTGTTTCGAAAATATCTTAAAAGCTACGATGACAAGCTGATTAAGAACCTTGATCCAGGGCTAAAGCGTATGTTTTTCGCTGAGCCCGTGCACAGCAATTTTGTGCTGCTGTCCTTTATTGTAAATAACAAAGCACAGACTGACGAATTTCTGCAAAAGCAATTAGGACTTGAGGAAGGTGGCATTGAGTCTGTGTTGTTCGTGCTCAAGCAGCCTTATTGGTACAACAAAAATGCGACCGGGGGCGATGCTCGTTTCTGGAACTCAAAAGGCATTGTGCGAGACTTTCTTGCCAAACTATATGATATTTCATTGGCACCGATTCGCGTTAAACGACGTGAATTATATGATGTTAGGCGTTCTAGAGAACTTGAATATCTTTACCTTTTTGCAAAGGATATCGATGCCCTTCGAGAGCTAGCTCAAGGGAAATCATCGGCTGCATTTTTCCGAGACTTGGAGAGTACGCACGTTTCAGGATTGATTGATGAGGTAAGGATCAGGGTTAAACTGAAAAAGAATGACGGCTCTGTCACATTTCGTGAACTTAGTGAAGGTGAACAACAGTTATTAACTGTTCTTGGTCTTCTGCAGTTTACATCCGCAGAAGCCAGTCTATTTCTTTTAGATGAACCTGATACGCATCTTAATCCGCGTTGGAGTGTCGAGTACCTTCAACATATCCGAGATTTTCTCAAAGATGAGAACGATAAGAATCAATCTAGCCATGTCCTTCTGGCAACACATAATCCTATTGCGGTTGCAGAGTTGCGAAAAGAGCAAGTGCAGATACTAAAACGTGATGATGAGACTTTGAGTATTTCGGCTCAGGAACCTGATGTTGATCCAATTGGGATGGGATATGCTGGCGTTATAACGAGCGAGATGTTTGGTTTGAATGCTGCTGTCGACACTACTACCCAGAAGTTACTTGAGATACAACGAATTTTGTCTGTTAAAAGTCAATTGAGCGAGAGAGAAAAAGCTGATCTTGAAGATGCAACTAGCAAGCTGGAAACTTTGGGGTTCCGTTACCAAATGCGTGACCCAGTTTATACAGAGTATTTGAAGGCTCGCGCTGAGAAAAGCTCTCTTAAGAAGAGGGAGAGTGATGAAAGTGAAGAAGCATTAGATCCTGATGAAACACGCCGCTTAGTCTTAGAAGCTTTAAAAAATATGGAAGATGAGGGGGAGTCATGAGGTTTATTGATGTTGCTTTTATTGTTCCCCCTGAGGGTTTCGCAGATAAGGTTATAGCGGCGCAGGAGGATGATGACGAGAATATTGATAAGCATTCACATATTTGGCGAGAATGCAAAACCAGCCTCAAGCACGCTTCTTACGATAAGTGCTACTATTGCGAAATGAAAGATATACGCTCAGATGGCACTGTAGATCACTATCGCCCGAAATCAAAATATAAATGGGCTGCTTACAGATTTGATAACTTTCGCTTCGCGTGTACTTTTTGCAATAGCCGTAGAACGGATCAGAAGACAGGTGAAGTCGGTGGGAAAGGAGCGGATTTCCCGCTTTTTGAAGGTTGTGTACGTGCAACTTGCCCCGAAGAGTCTGATGATGAGCTACCTCTTCTACTTGACCCTTGCAACGCAGCTGATCCAGATGCACTGGATTATCGCACTGACGGAGCAACGGTGCCAAAGAGTGAAATTGAGACGGACCCTCAAAGAATGAGGGCTGTGACTTCGATTGAAGCATACCACTTGAATCACTCTGACTTGCAGGAAGCAAGAAGACAGACGGCAATTGAAATTCAAGAGAAGATTATAGAGGCCGAAGCTTCGATGAAACGTTTCACGAATGGTGATATCACAGCACGGCAGGCATACTCGTCGGCTATCCGAGATCTTAAACGACGGTTGGATCAACGTGCTGAACTCTCAGCATTTTCCAAACGAGTTCTGCAAGCCTATAGGAATAAACCGCTTGTCGAGCAAATCTTGGCGGCTGCTTAGGAGAGATAATGAACACTCGCTCCATCATTTCTAACGTCAGAAGCTCTGGCTCTAACCTTGCATGACGATGGCGTAAGCTAAGTGATTATAATTATCTGATCTTTTTTAAGATGGCCGATGAATAACAAACTCCCCATTAACATCGATGACTTGCTCCATCACCGCACGGTGGAAAGCGAGCGTATCGAGTATAAGGAAGGCTGGAACCCTGAGGCTATCCTGCATACCTTATGTGCCTTCGCCAACGACTTCCACAACTTGGGTGGCGGTTATGTGTTGGTGGGCGTTGCTGAAGAAAACGGCCAGCCTCAGTTGCCGCCCGCAGGTCTGTTGCCGGATCAAATCGATGCCATTCAAAAAGAGCTGTTAAATCTGGGGCACTCGGCCATTGCGCCGCATTATCATCCGTTAACCGCTACCTATGATATTCAGGGTAAAACCATTCTGGTGCTGTGGGCGCCAGGCGGAGAAACACGTCCTTATAAGGCCAAAACTAGCTTCGGCAAGAAGAGTGATTGGGCCTATTACCTGCGTAAACATACCAGCACCGTAAAGGCCTCGGGGCAGGATGAACGAGAGCTGCTCAGTTTAGCAGCCACCGTGCCCTTTGATGATCGTTATCGTCAAACCGCCGGTTTAAGTGACCTTTCACCCTACTTGATGCGTGATTTTCTGCACGACATTGGAAGCGAATTGGCGGTCGAAGCCCGCGAACTGGATCTTGAAACCCTGGGTCGCCGAATGAACGTGGTAGGTGGGCCAAGCGAAATGGCCTTTCCCAAGAATGTCGGCCTATTGTTTTTTAATGAGCAACCCGAGCAATTCTTTCCAGCCACTCAGGTAGATGTGGTTTACTTTCCGGATGGTGCCGGTGGTGACCATTTTGAAGAAAAAGTGTTCAAGGGGCCGCTGGGCCACATCACTCGCGATGCCTTGGACTACATCAATCGCAACTATTTAAAAGAAGGCGTAACCAAACACGCTGATCGTCCTCAGGCTGAGCGTTTCTGGAATTTTCCGCTGGCTGCCATTGAAGAGGCGGTGGTGAATGCGGTTTACCATCGTTCCTATGAAGTTCGTGAACCCATTGAAATACGTATCGATGGACAAGAACTGGTAGTACTAAGCTTTCCAGGGCCAGATCGCTCTATCCGCTTGCAAGACCTGCAGGCAGGTAAAGCTGTCAGCCGCCGCTACCGGAACCGGCGTATTGGCGAGTTTTTAAAAGAGCTGGATTTAACGGAAGGCCGTTCAACGGGCGTGCCAAAGATCCTTAGAGTGATGAAAGCTAACGGTTCCCCAGAGCCAATATTCGAAACCGACGATGAGCGCAGTTACTTTTTAATTCGTTTACCCATTCATACAGGTTTTTTGGTTGATGAGGCTGCCGCAGTTGAGACCGCCCCCGAAGTAACTGACCAAGTAGGGACTAAGCAGGGACTAAGTAAGGAGCAAGTAGATCTTCTCCAGTCTTGTGTTGAAGAAGCACCGATCACACTTTTGATGAAAGTTACGGGGCGCTCCAACAGAACTAAGTTCCGTGTGGCTGTGCTGAATCCACTGCTTGATTCGGGATTGATTGAAATGACGCAACCTGACTCGCCACGTAGCCCCACTCAAAAATATCGATTAACCGATCTAGGCAAGCAAGTGCTTGCACCCAAGGATACGCACTAATGAACACTGCCCCCATTATTTCCAAGGTCTGGAGTTTTTGCACCACGCTGCGCGACGACGGTGTGGGCTATGGCGATTATTTGGAACAGCTGACTTATCTCATCTTCCTCAAGATGGCGGATGAATACGCCAAGCCGCCTTACAATCGCCATGTGGGCATTCCCGAAGGATACGACTGGGCGAGCCTGACACGCTTGCGCGGCGCGGAACTAGAAGTGCATTACGTCACTCTGCTGCGCAAGTTGGGCGAACAGAAAGGCATGCTGGGTCAGATATTTACCAAGGCGCAAAATAAGATCACTGACCCAGCCAAGCTGTACCGTCTGATCGATATGGTAGACGGCACGAAGTGGGTGATGTTAGGCGCTGATGTGAAGGGCGATATCTATGAAGGCCTGCTGGAACGCAATGCCGAAGATACCAAGTCTGGAGCGGGCCAATATTTCACTCCTCGTGCTTTGATTCGCGCGATAGTGGAATGCGTTCGCCCTGAGCCTGGCAAAACAATCGCCGATCCCGCATGTGGCACCGGTGGCTTTTTTCTGGCAGCTCATGACTTCCTGACTAACTCTGAAAATTATGCCCTGGACAAGGATCAGAAGAGCTTTCTCAAACACTCGACCTTTTTTGGTAACGAAATTGTTGCGGGCACTCGTAGGCTCTGCCTGATGAACATGTTCTTGCATGGGATCGGTGAAATTACCGGCGAATCGCTGGTATCTCCCGCCGATGCACTAGTATCACCATCTGATGAAACCTTTGATTACGTATTGGCGAACCCACCATTCGGCAAGAAAAGCTCAATGAGTTTCACCAATGCCGAAGGCGAGCAGACATCTGAGGAGCTCAACTACAATCGTCAGGATTTCTGGGCGTCCACCTCGAACAAGCAGCTTAATTTTGTTCAGCACATTCGTACGATGCTAAAAACGACGGGTAGAGCAGCCGTTGTGGTGCCTGATAACGTGCTGTTTGAAGGCGGTGCAGGCGAAACGATTCGCCGCAAGCTACTTCAAACCACAGATCTGCACACCATTTTGCGGTTACCGACCGGTATTTTCTACGCGCAGGGGGTTAAGGCGAACGTTCTTTTCTTCGATAACCGTCCTGCTAGCCCTGACCCGCAAACTTCCAAGGTCTGGTATTACGATTACCGAACCAATGTGCATCACACGCTGAAGCAGAAGCCTCTTACCTACACTCATTTAGAAGATTTTATTGCCTGTTACCACACCAGCAATCGCCATGAACGAACGCCCACCTGGAGCGAAGAAACGTCAGCTGGACGGTGGCGCGCTTTTGATCGAGAAGAGTTATTGGCGAGAGATAAAGCGAGCCTTGATATCTTCTGGCTTCGCGATGCCTCAATGACGGATCTGGAAAATTTGCCAGAGCCTGAGGTATTAGCAGAGGAGATTATGGAAAACCTGCGCTCAGCGTTGGCAAGCTTCGAAACTGTGAACGAATAGAAGGTAACTGGTCAGAGGTGAGTTACTTCCATTTCGCCCAAGGCCAGCGACGCTTAACCGGCGTATCGATTTGGCTAATGGCGCTGGTGAGCGGCAGCATGATCGCGCTGAGCTGGCGGTGGCAAACGGAACTGCTGAGTACGCCGGGGCACTGTTTGAGCAGCAGGTCGCACTGTTGGGAGGCGATAAAGAGCTGCTCTACAACCGCAGGCGCGAACAGCGGCTTGGCCTGCTGGCGGCAGCGGGTCAGCTCTCGGGAGAGCATCGAGAGCATGCTGGTGTCTAGCCAGCAGGGCAGCGGGTCTTCTAGCCGTCCGGCAATCGAATGCTGAACGGCTTCAAACGATGTGCGTAAAAACAGCAGGGTTTGACGAAGCTGGCGCTGTTCACTGGTCATGTGACGTCCCTTTACCTCAACGGCTCTTTATCTACCAAGGTGTTGGCTAAAAAGAGAGTGTTTCTCATTTGCATTTATGGTGAAGATAGCCTCCCTCAATCGCGGTGTCAATTACAGGCTATGAACGAATGAGGAGTGGCGGTACCGTCCACGCCTAGCGGCTGAGCAGGTACACCCCTTGCAGGAAGTAAAACACCCCAATGCCGGTAACGATCCAGCGGGTCCAGATGCGGAAATTGGCGTCGGTCAGGCGGTGCAGAATCCGTGTGCCGGTTTGGGTGCCCAGCATGGCAAACGGGGCGGCCAGTAGCACAATGCTCCACTCACCCGCGCTGAGCGCCAGGGCGGCACCTAAGTAGAAGAGAATTTTGATGGAGTGGGCGACCACTTGAATCATGGCCTTGGTAGCGACGACTTGGCGGCGGTCCATCTGCGAGCGCACAAAGAAAATATCGATCAGCGGGCCGGATACCCCGGCGGCAATCGTGAGGCCGCCCGAGGTGATGCCGCAGCAAAACGCGTGGCTGGCGCGATGGGCATCGAGCTGGAACCAGTGTTTGGGCGTCCAGACCAAGATGGGCAGCAGCCCGATCAATAAAGAAACAGTGGCCGCATTGGGCGAGTAGTTAAACAGCAGCAGAAGCCCAGCCGCGCTGAGCACGCCCAGCGCCATGAGCGCCACAATGCGCCAAACAATAAAGCGCCGCGAAAGCCACGCCCGAGAGGCATTGGCCGTTAACTGAATGACGCCATGCACGGCCATGGCAGTACTGGCGGGGAATATCACCAGCAGGAACCACAGCAACACCAGCCCGCCCGCCATACCAAACACACCGGAGAGCATGGAGGTGAAAAACACCACGCCGACAAAGGCGAATCCCATTAACAGTGTCATGAAAGACGCCCTCAGCTACGACAGAACGGCCACACCTGATAGAACTTGCGGCACTGGAACTCTGCCTGGCAGCTGTTGAGCTGGGCCTGGTAGCGGTTGGAAAGGCTCGCCACTTGGCGGCCTGCATTGAGCACCTGGGGTTTACTGCGATAAGTGCCTCGCTGATAGCCGCCTGCACCCTCGTGGTAGGCGTAATAGAGGTGCTCAGGATTGTTGAGCGAAATGCCCGTTTGGGCGCGAGTGCGGGCGTTGTACCAGCCAATGAAATCGGTGGCGTGTTTCATATGCGTGCGCCGGGCAAATAGGCTGCCCGCTTGGTCTTCGTACTCGCCCCACACCGGGTCTTGAGCTTGGGCGTAGCCTTTGGCGGAAGAGGGGCGCGGGCCGGGAATAAAGCCAAGGTAGTATTTGCGGTCTGGGCGCACGTGGCTGCGAAACGAGGACTCCCGCTGAATAAACGCCATTTGGGTCGCGATGGGCGTTCCCCACTTCTCTTCAGACTCTTGCGCGTAGTCGTACCAGCTAGGCTGTTCGCGGAAAATCTCGCAGATATTGGTCTGATCCTCCGGCGGGCTGGGCGCAAAGGTCGCGCACCCAGAGAGCAGCAGTAGTGCCGCGACGGCCAGCCAACCGCGTAGCTTGGCGGTGGAAGAGGAGGCAGCGGAAGAGAGCGCAGAAACCCAAAAGCTATCAACAGGGCGATGCATAGGACGGTCCTTGTGGATAAGTCGTGTTACTCACGTTTTGTATAGTGTACTGACGAATAAAGCGCGTTGGGCGCTTAGCGCAGCAGTGGCTCCAGACAGCGGCGCAGGCGTTGTGCCTCTCGCACCAGCGTTTCACCAGAGAGCATGCCCACCCCCATCACCAAGCCCACGCGGGGGTCCGAGGAAGCACACACCGGGCTTAACGGCCGCACGATTAAGTGCTCTTTCAGCAACGATTGCGCGATGGCCACATCGTTAATGCCCGGCTCGAACTCCACGCACAGGCTGATGGCACTGCTGGGAGCCGACACCGAGCGCACCTGGGGCAGCGAGCGCAGCTGGTCGTGCAGCACCTGTTGGCGGCCTAAATAGTCCCGCTGAATGCGCCGACACCAGGCATCCAAATCACCATCAAAAATAAACTGGGCCAGTACGGCTTGGTCCAGCATACGGCCCTCGCGAAACAGCTCGCTGCGCAGACGGTTCATGGGACCTGCCAAATGCCGCGGCACCACCAAGTAGCCCAGCCGCAGGCCGGGAAACATCATCTTAGAGAAAGAGCCTACCAGCAAATGGCGCTCAGAGTGGGCATCAAACAGCAGGTTGGGGTGGTCGTCGCGGTTAAATTCATAGTCATCTTCCACCACGTAGGTGGGCGATAACGCCTCACACAGCCGCTGTTTATGCTCGGCGCTGGTCGGCACGCTGAGCGGATAGTGGTGCGAGCCGGTGAGGTAAGCCAGCGCCACGGGGCCGGGAGTAGCCGGTAAGGCATGACCCGCTTCAGGCCGCCACGGCAGCATTTCGATGTTCAGCCCGGCGGCGGTAAACACGTTGCGCGCCCCCCAGTAGCAGGGCGACTCCATAGCCACCGTATCGCCCACATCCGCCAGGGCAACGGCGCACAGCTCGATGCCGTTGTGGGTGCCATCGGTAATGATGATCTGCTCGGTATCGCAATGAATATCCCGCCAGCGGGCCAGAAAATCACGAATCGCCCGTTTCAGCGGGCCGTAGCCGCCGGTGGAGTAGGAGAGCAGCAGCGCATTTTGCGGCACCGTCACGCTGGCGTAGAGCTGCCGCCATTTGCGCATGGGGAATTGGGCGATATCCGGAATGCCGGGCACGAAAGCCCCGCTCTGAATCATGCTGGCCCCAGGGCCTTGCAGCACCCGCTGGGCGCGCTGAGATAACTGCACATTGGCGGGGGCATCGGGCGGTGGCGTTGCCGGCTTGCAGGTCCAGGTGCCTTGGCCGTGGGCGGTTGTCAGCAGCTGCTCTTCCAACAGCGTGCCAATCGCCAGGGCCAGGGTTTGGCGCGCCACCTGAATGGCATCCGCCAACACCCGATGAGAAGGCAAACGCAGCCCGCTGGGCCACTGCTGCGTAATGGCTTGGCGCAGCGCCTGCTCAATGCGCACCTGCTTACTCAGCCGCTCCGGTTGGAGTGCATAAAGTTGCATAAATTGGTGCAAGACCTGCTGGCGATCCATATCAACGCCCCCTTTTCCGCGTGAAGCCCGCTGCCATCAGGCGTTTAGACGAAAGCATTATGTCAGCTATGCACTTATTTGGTGCGTTGAAAAAGTGGTCTAGTCGAACGCCAAAGTGGTGCATTCGCGTTCTGACCGCCGCCTGCTAGCGTGTAACTATTCCGTCACCGGAATCAGGATACTGCGCCTCAGAGCGCCTATGACAACATCCAATAACCTGCAGGACACTGTGCGATGACCACTCCCTCTTCTGAACAGGATAAGCTCGTCCGGGTACTGGCCCGCGGCGACGTATTAGCCCTCGCCTTCGGCGCGATGATTGGCTGGGGCTGGATTGTATTAACCGGCACTGCGATTCAATCCGCTGGCAGCGTAGGCGCTATCTTAGCGTTTATCGTCGGCGGTTTAGCGATCATCATGGTAGGCCTGACCTACGCCGAGCTGGCCTCCGCCATGCCCAAAGTAGGCGGCGAGCATGTTTACAGCTACCGCGCTTTAGGTCACTTGCCCTCTTTCTTATGCACCTGGGCGATTATTTTAGGCTATTTAAGCGTGGTGGCCTTTGAAGCCGTGGCGCTGCCCACCGTGATTGAGCACCTAGCGCCAAACTATGCGGTTGGCCACTTATGGACCATCGCGGGCTGGGAAGTCAAAGCGACGTGGGTTGCTGTCGGTGTTGGCGGCTCGCTCGCCATGATGATTATCAACTACTTCGGTGTGACTACCGCCGCGCTGATCCAAAAAGTCGTGACCGCCATGATTTTGCTGGTTGGCGTGCTGTTTGTCACGGGCGCGCTGTTTGAAGGCGAAACCATCAACATGATGCCGCTGTTCACCCAGGCCGATACCGGCGTGGTGGCGGGCATTGTCGCGGTGCTGGTCATGGTGCCGTTCCTGTTCGTGGGCTTTGACGTCATTCCCCAAGCCGCCGAAGAGATTAACCTGCCCTATAAAGCCATCGGCAAAGTGCTGATGATGTCGGTCATACTGGCGGTGGTGTGGTACGCGCTAATTATTCTGGCCACCAGCCTTGCCCTGAACAGCACCGAACTGGCCGCGAGTTCCCTGAGCGTGCCGGATGCCATGGGTAGCCTGTTCAACGCTCCCTGGGCCAGCAACCTGATGGTACTGGCCGGTATTGCGGGCATCATCACCAGCTGGAACGCCTTCTACATCGGCGGTTCGCGGGCGATCTACGCCCTGGCCCGTGCGGGCATGCTGCCTGCGCCGTTTGCCAAGCTGCACCCGCGCTATAAAACGCCCACTAACGCCATCTTCCTGATGGGCTTCCTCTCCTGTATCGCCCCGTTCTTCGGCCGCCCCGCGCTGGTGTGGATCGTCAACGCCGGTGGCCTGGGCATCGTGATTGCCTACCTTTTTGTAGCCATCTCCTTTGTGGTGCTGCGGGTTCGTGAGCCGGATATGCCGCGCCCGTTCCGCATTCGCCACGGCAAGCTGTGCGGCACCCTGGCGGTCGTGCTCTCCTTCGGTATGGCCTGCCTTTACCTGCCCGGTAGCCCGGCGGCACTGAGCGGCGCTGAGTGGAGCATTTTCGCGGGCTGGTCGCTGCTGGGGGTGGGGCTGTACATCCACGCCCTGCGCACCTACGGCCGCGCCTACAGCGACCAACACATGATGGCTGACCTGTAAGCCGTTCCAACACTTTAAAGGAGCACGCTATGAGCTTTATCGAACAGTGGTTGCACGATGCCGTACCGGCCCTGGTGGGTGGGCAGTGGCGCAAGGGCCAGCAGACCTTTGCCGTCGACAACCCCGCCACCGGCGAGACCATTGCCCACGTGGCGGATTTAAGCGCCGACGACACCCGCGACGCCGTGGCCGCCGCTTACGAAGCCGGTGCCGCCTGGCGCGCCACCCCGGTGAAACAGCGCTCCGCGCTACTGCGCCGCTGGTTTGAGCTGATCAATGAGCACGCCGACGACCTAGCCCGCTTGATGACGCTAGAGCAGGGCAAGCCGCTGGCGGAAGCCAAAGGCGAAGTGACCTACGGCGCCTCGTTCATCGAGTTCTTTGCCGAAGAAGCCAAGCGCATGGCAGGGGAAACCCTGCCCAGCCACGGCGCGGATAAGCGCCTGCTGGTACTACGCGAGCCGGTGGGCGTGGTGGCCGCGATTACCCCGTGGAACTTCCCGCTGGCAATGATTACCCGAAAGTGCGCCCCGGCCCTGGCCGCGGGTTGCACCGTGGTCATCAAACCGGCAGAAGCCACGCCGCTGACCGCGCTGGCCGCCGCCTATTTAGCCCTGGAAGCGGGCCTGCCCGCAGGCACCATCAACGTCGTCACGGCCTCTAAGCCCGCCGCCGTGGGCGAGGTGCTCACCACCGACCCTCGGGTGCGCAAGGTGTCGTTTACCGGTTCTACCCCGGTGGGCAAACACCTGCTGGCCCAGTGCGCCAGCACGGTGAAGAAAACCGCCATGGAGCTGGGCGGCAACGCGCCGTTCATCGTGTTTGACGACGCCGATGTCGACGCCGCCGTGAATGGTGCCATCGCCTCCAAGTTCCGCAACGCCGGGCAAACCTGCGTGTGCACCAACCGCTTCCTGGTGCAGGACGGCATTTACGATGCCTTCGTCGCTAAGCTCACCGAGCGTGTGAACGCGCTCAACGTGGGTGACGGCCTGACCGAAGGCAGCATCATTGGCCCGCTGATCAACCAAGCCGCCGTGGATAAAGTGCAGCGCCATGTCGACGACGCGGTGAACAAAGGCGCGCGCCTGCTGTGCGGCGGCCAGCCCCACGCGGCGGGCGAGCGCTTCTTCACCCCCACGGTGCTGGCGGATGTGACCACTGAAATGGCCGTCGCCGACGAAGAGACTTTCGGCCCAGTCGCGCCGGTGTTCCGCTTCAAGCAGGACGAAGAAGCCATCGCCATGGCCAACGACACGCCGTTTGGCCTGGCTGCCTACTTCTACGCCACGGATTACCGCCGCATCTGGCGCACCATGGAAGCGCTTGAATACGGCATGGTCGGCGTGAACGAAGGCTTGATCTCTACCGAGCTGGCGCCGTTTGGCGGTGTGAAGGAGTCCGGGTTGGGCCGCGAAGGCTCTCACCACGGCCTCGATGAATTTACCGAACTGAAATACGTCTGCGTAGGCGGCCTGTAAAGAGAACGATGATGACTAACCAAGAACTGAACGACCTGAAAAACCGCTTCGTGGCCAACGGTGCCGCCACGCCCACCACCCAGTTTGCCGAGCGTGCTGAAAACGCCGAACTGTGGGACGCCGACGGCAAACGCTGGATCGACTTCGCGGGTGGCATTGGCGTGCTTAACTTGGGCCACCGCCACCCGAAAATCGTCGCGGCGGTCGAAGCGCAGCTCAAGAAAGTCATGCACACCAGCGCGGCGGTCATTTCCTACGCGCCCTACGTGCAGCTGTGCCAAAAGCTCTGCGAACTAACCCCGGTGCGCGGCCCCGAGCGTAAAGCGATGCTGGTGAACACCGGTGCCGAAGCGCTGGAAAACGCCGTGAAGATCGCCCGTGCCGCCACTGGCCGCACCGGCATCATCACCTTCGACGGTGCCTTCCACGGCCGCACCATGATGACCCTGGCGATGACCGGCAAGGTGCTGCCCTACAAGAACGACTTCGGCCCGATGCCGGGCGATGTGTTCCGCGCACCGTTCCCTAATCCGCTGCACGGCATCAGCGAAGAGGCTTCGCTGAACGCCATTCGCACGCTGTTCAAAACCGATATCGCCCCGCACCGCACGGCGGCCATCGTGATCGAGCCGGTTCAGGGCGAAGGCGGTTTCTACATCGCCTCACCGGACTACCTGAAAGCCCTGCGAGCGCTATGTGACGAGCACGGCATTCTGCTGATCGCCGACGAAGTGCAGTCCGGCTTTGCCCGTACCGGTAAGCTGTTTGCACTGGAGCACAGCGGCATCGAAGCGGACATTCTCACCACCGCCAAGAGCCTTGCCAACGGCATGCCGCTTTCTGCCGTGGTCGGCACCGCCAAGGTGATGGACGCCTCCGGCCCCAACTCTCTAGGCGGCACCTACAGCGGCAACCCGCTCTCCTGCGCGGCAGCCCTGGCGGTGATCGACGCCATCGAAGAAGAGAACATCCTCGCCCGCAGCGAGCAGATGGGCAACATGCTGGCTGAACGCTTCGCCGTCTGGGAAGAGCGCTTCCCCGCCGTCGCCTACGGCCGCCAGCTCGGCGCTATGGCCGCGTTTGAGCTGCTCAACGGTGAAGGCAAGCCCGACCCACAACTCACCGGCGTGCTCTGCGCCAAAGCTCGCGAGAAAGGCCTGATCCTGCTGTCGTGCGGCTTCTACGGCAACAGCATCCGTATTCTGGTACCGCTGACGGTGTCGTCTGCGGTGTTGGAGGAAGGGTTGAGTATTATTGAGGAGTCGTTGGAAGCGCTTCGCTAGTAGCGTTTAGGCAGTACTAAGCCCGTCCATTGTCAGGTAGCGTAAGCTGTTGGCGATGGGCGGGCTTTTTGTGGGTAACTGCAAGGTTGGTGGAGCGCTTACGGCCCAGGGTGTCGAGCGCCTGGGCCAGGTCAACTAGCGAATCAGCGGCAAACTGCCAGTGGCGTAGGGCGCTGTCGGGTGCTTGCCACTGCCCAGGCTCGATGGCAAATAGCGGCAGCACCGGGCCCGCCGCTGCGGCGTTGGCCAGCGGTGCGTGATCGTGAATACGTAAATCACGTTTGAACCAAACGACCTGAAGGGGTGCCTGAGCCATTAGCCGTAACGCCTGTTCGTCACTTATCTATTCGTGATGCAGTGATGACGTTACCATCAAGCGATTGTTTGCGTAACTAACTGAGTCACACCCGCCCCACAGGAGAGCCACTATGTATATCGCCATGAACCGTTTTCGGATTGCTCCAGGCCGCGAAGAGGATTTTCTAGAGGTATGGCGCAACCGCGATTCCCACTTGGACGAAGTGCCGGGCTTCAAGCAGTTCCAAATGCTGCAGGGCGAAAGCCAGGAAGACCACACCGTGTTTATCTCCCACAGCGTGTGGGAATCCGAAGAGGCCTTCCGCGCCTGGACGAAGTCGGAGGCCTTCCGCAAAGCCCACGCCAACGCCAAAGCGCCGGAAGGCATCTACCTTGGCCCGCCTAAGTTTGAAGGGTTTGAGGTGGTGTTGTAAGTCATTTATGAGCACCGCACCGTTGCCGGTGCGGTAGCAGACGTTGGTTCACGTTAATAACGTTTAACGTGAACTCAAGAAATACTGGATTTTACAAACGTGGTGGCTGGCCCATGCTGAACCCATGCCTTCTAGCGATGGAGCTTGGCCACTATGTTTGAATTAAAAAGCGGATTAAAAGACCGCACTACTTCCCGTGCGTACCCAGCCGATGAGCAGGGCACCGCCCTCAACCAGCACTTCTGGATGCCATTCAGCGCGAACCGCGATTTCCGCGCCAACCCGCGCATGATTGCCGGGGCAGAAGGGCGTTATTACATCGATGACCAGGGGCGCAAGCTGTTTGATTCGCTCTCTGGCCTATGGACCTGCGGGGCAGGCCATAACCGCGAAGAGATTCAAAAAGCCGTGGCGGCGCAGCTGGGTACGCTGGATTTTGCCCCCGGTTTTCAGATTGCCCATCCGTTGGCGTTCAAGCTAGCGGAAAAGGTCGCCAGCTTAACGCCTGCCGGGCTGGATCACGTGTTTTTCACCAACTCCGGTTCAGAAGCTGCCGATACCTCGGTCAAGATGGCTAAGGCGTATTGGCGGTTAAAAGGTAAGCCGGAAAAAACCCGCATGATTGGCCGCGCCAAGGGCTACCACGGGGTGAATATTGGTGGCACCAGCCTGGGCGGCATTGGCGGCAACCGTAAGCACTACGGCCAGTTGATGGACGTGACGCATCTGCCTCACACCCTGCAGGCGGGCCATGCGTACACCCGTGGCCAAGCGGAAACCGGCGCTGAGCTGGCCGATGCGCTGCTGGATCAAATCGCCCTGCACGATGCATCCACTATTGCGGCAGTGATTGTCGAGCCGATGTCGGGTTCGGCGGGTGTGATTGTGCCGCCAAAAGGCTATTTGGATCGGCTGCGGGAGATCTGCACCGCCCACGATATTCTGCTGATTTTTGATGAGGTAATTACCGCCTTTGGCCGCAGTGGGGCGACTACCGGGGCCGAGGCGTTTGGCGTCACGCCGGATATCATGAACGTGGCTAAACAGATCACTAATGGGGCGGTGCCCATGGGGGCCGTGATTGCCTCCCCGGAGATTTTCGACACCTTCATGCATGCCGGTGGCCCGCAGCATGCCATCGAGTTTTCCCATGGTTACACCTACAGCGCTCACCCCGTGGCCTGCGCGGCGGGGCTGGCGGCGCTGGAGATGATGGAGCGTGAAAACTTCCCCGCTCAGGTCAGTGCGATTGCCCCAGTGTTCGAGCAGAAGCTGCACGCCCTGAAAGGCCGTCACCATATCGTCGATATTCGCAACTACGGCCTGGCCGGTGCCCTGCAGCTTGCGCCGCGTAACGGCGACCCGACGATTCGCCCCCGCGATGCCCATATGGCGTTGTGGGAAGCCGGTTTTTACGTGCGCTACGGCGGCGACACCCTGCAGTTCGGCCCTCCCTTTGGCACCACGGAAGCCGAGCTTGAGCGTTTGTTCGATGCCGTTGCGACCACCCTGGATTCACTGGCGTAACCCTGGCCAACCCTGTTTTGGAGTTTCATGATGAGTGTTGTTTCCCACCTGATTAACGGTGAGCTAGTAGAAAGCCAGCGCACGCTGGACGTCACCAATCCTTCTACAGGAAAAGTGATTCGCCACGTGGCGGATGCCAGCGCGGCGGATGTGGAGCGTGCCATTGCCGCAGCTCAAGCCGCTTTTCCTGCCTGGCGCGATACGCCGCCCGCCAAGCGCGCCCAGGTGATGTACCGCTTTAAGCAGCTGCTGGAAGAGCACGCGGACCGCCTCGTGCAACTGGTCAGCGAAGAGCATGGCAAAACGGTCGAAGACGCCATGGGCGAGCTGAAGCGCGGTATTGAGAACGTCGAGTACGCCTGCGGCGTGCCGGAGCTGCTGAAAGGCGAGTACTCCCACAATGTGGGGCCGGGAATCGATGCCTGGTCCAACTTCCAGCCGCTGGGCGTGGTCGCGGGCATTACCCCGTTTAACTTCCCCGCCATGGTGCCGCTGTGGATGTACCCCATGGCGATTGCCTGCGGTAATACCTTTATCAGGAAGAGATCTTCGGGCCGGTGCTCTGCGTGGTGCGGGTTGGCAGCCTGGACGATGCCATGCAGCTGATTAACGACCACGAATACGGCAACGGCACCTGCCTGTTCACCCGCGATGGCGAAGCCGCCCGCCGCTTCACCGACGGTATCGAAGTGGGCATGGTGGGGGTCAACGTACCGCTGCCCGTGCCGGTGGCCTACCACAGCTTTGGCGGCTGGAAGCGCTCGCTGTTTGGCGACCTCCACGCCTACGGCCCTGACTCGGTGCGCTTCTACACGCGCCGCAAAGCGGTTTCCCAGCGCTGGCCTTCCGTCAGCGAAGCCACACGGGCGGAATTCTCGTTTCCTACTAACCAGCGTTGACGCGATGCGCTAACTGCGCCATCTTCACTGCACCACCACCTGCATCATTGTTGGGCGGTGGTGTATTTTTTGGTGCGTATTATGAGCGGTCAGGGTTGCAAAGGGATACCAGCGTGGCGAGAACACAGGACGAAATTCGGCAAACGAACGTCAAAAAGATCCTTCAGGCGGCGGAGCAGCTGTTTGCGGGACCAAACACCTAACGCCTGCGATGGAAAAAGCGGTGCGCACGGTGGGCGAGTTAGCGAGTGAGATGCTCAGCGAGGTACGCGAGTCCTTACTGGCGATGAAGTAAGAGCAACGAGGTGTTCATTCAAGAAGGCCGCTGAAACGCTGCGCGCGCCTGTTCAACGCGTTCGCGAGTAATGCAATTTAACGAGTGATCATTGATCAGCCCCATGGCCTGCATAAACGCAAACGCGGTTGTCGGGCCAAAAAACTTCCATCCGCGCTTTTTAAGATCTTTTGCTAGCGCGATAGATTCTGGGGATGTGGTTTGGGTTTGTGGGGCAGGCAGAGAAGCGCTATCCGGTTCATAGCGCCAGAAAAACGCCGCTAGCGAGCCTTCCTGAACCACCATTTCCTGCGCACAGCGCGCGTTATTGATGGTAGCTTCGATCTTACCGCGGTGGCGAATAATGCCCGCATCTTGCAGTAAGCGCTGCACGTCCTCTTCGTCAAAACCGGCGACTTTATGGAAACCGAAGTGGTGGAAAGCCGCGCGGAAATTCTCACGCTTGTTCAAAATCGTTCGCCAGCTCAAGCCTGATTGAAAACTCTCCAAGCAGAGCTTTTCAAACAGCCGCTGGTCATCGGCAACGGGAAAGCCCCACTCGTGGTCGTGATAGGGCAGAAACTCCGCCGCTCCGCCACACCACTGGCAGCGCGGGTGGCCATCGGGGGCGATAAAGTTGGAGGCCATTTAACGTACCATCTGCCCGCCGAACCACTCCTGGGCCGTGCGCCAAAGGCACATGCCGGCGAAGTAAGCAGAGGTCAAGCCTAAGCCCCACAGTGCCCAGGCGGCATGATCAGGGTTTGAGAGGATTAACGAGGTTGCGCACACGCACCAAAGCAGCGTCACAGCGATATTGAGCGGCATAAACAGACGTACGCGAAACGGATGCAGAAACTTCATTTTCGTCACGGTCAGCACCGCCAGGACGAGTATCGCGCCAAATGTCAGCAGTGGCGGTAAATCAAGAATGTAAAAATAGGCGGCCGCAATGTTCCAGGCCGCGGGAAACCCCACGAAGTAATTATCCTGGCTTTTCATATCGACGTTACAAAAACAGAACATCGACGATAGCAAAATGATAAAGACCGAGATCAGCCCTAAATAGGGCGGCAATTCAATGAAGTAGTAAATGAACAGCGCGGGGATAAAGGCCCAGGTGAGGTAATCAATCACCATATCCAGCGTGGAACCATCGAAGTGGGGGAGTACGGACTTCACCTCATATTTGCGCGCCAGAGTGCCATCAATACCATCGATCATCATCGCCGCCCCCAGCCAAAGCAGGCAGGCCACCGGGTTGTTATCAACCAGCGCCAGCAGCGCCATCGTGCCAAGCAGCACGCCGCTGGCGGTGAAGACATGGACACTCCAAGCTTTGTAAATCGGTGCTCGGGATTCAGTTTGAGTAGAGAGTGATTGGACCACGGTAACCCCAATGGGAACGCGTCGTCCCCTTGCTGTTAGATTGATTAATAAACGTTCAAAAGACGATACACTACTATAAGAAAGCCGTCAGGAAATACGCGGCGTATCCGCTGAGTGCCTCTTCACTCCATTGCCACGGTGAGTTAATGCACCCACTAGGGAGATAGCGCATGACCCATGTTCGCCCTGCCGCCCTGCCTTAGTGGGTGCTTTCCGGCAACTTACACACATCCACCCACTGAGCACCGGCCAGCTCGGCCAAATGATTGGGACTTAAACGCACCGCGCTGTTCGGTGAGCCCGCAGCGGGTAGTACTTCATCGAACGCGTGTAGGGATTCGTCGCAATAGACGGGGAGATCCGTCGTCAGCCCAAACGGGCATACTCCGCCCACCGGATGGCTGGTCAGTTCCATCACGGTGTCAGCATCGAGCATTTTGGCTTTGCCACCGAAGGTATCGCGAATTTTGCGGTTATCGATCCGTGCATCACCACTGGCCACAATCAGCAGCGGTTTCTCACCCACTTTAAACGCCAATGTTTTAGCAATCTGCCCAGGGGCGACACCGTGAGCCTCGGCGGCGAGCTGTACGGTGGCGGTGCTGGTATCTAGCTCTTCGATGGCCACCTCTGGCGCGTGCTCGGCAAAAAATTGGCGAACGGTCTCGATGCTCATGATGTGCTCCTTGGATAAGTGGAATCGCTAATCTAACTTGCCAGCGCGTGGTTAGCCTACGTCCCACTGATAAACTCCAAAAACGCATCCACCACGCGATTGGGGCGGCGGTCATGGCGGGTAATCAGTACAAACGGGATGCGGTAGTGCTGAGTAGCGGTGTGAAGCGCGCGCATCTTGCCAGCTGCCACCCATTGCTCGGCGACATGTTCGGGTAGAAAGCCGATGAATCGGCCGGTGAGGATCAGGAACGCCGCGCCCTCCCGGTCGGAAGCGGAGGCTTGCAGGTTGAGCGCTTCGTGGGCCTGACGTGCGCTCTCTGGAAGCGGGTAGCGGGGTCGAATGGCCGGGTATCGAGCAAGCTGGGCGGCGCTCTCGGCGTCGTCGGGTACGCTGAACAGCGGGTGGCCAGCGGAGCAGTATAGGTAAGAGGGCTCCTCGTAGAGCAAGCGTGTTTCCAGGCTGGTGGGCAGGTTCACGGCGGGCACGACGCCTACGTGTAGATGACCATCCATCACGCCGCGAATCACCGCGTCCGATGGCTCCATATGAATATGGACCGTTACCTCGTGATGAGGGGCGGTGAGTGCTGCCAATGCATGGGTCACATCCATGGCGAGTAGCGTGACGAGGTTATCAGTTAGCGCGGAAAACCTCGTACTTTTAGTGCGAGGATGGATAGCGCGGCGTCCGCCAGGACGCCTTGTGTTTTGCATCCTTACAATATTTCGTCTAAAGTGTAAAGCATGAAAGCCGAACGCGCCTACCAATACCGCTTCTATCCCACGCCTGAGCAAGCAGCCTTGCTGGCGCGGACGTTTGGGTGCGTGCGGTTTGTCTGGA
>Ga0208316_1000142_pt1 | contig 85876 bp, 84 predicted proteins | sample MalvireepMed_231_FD_184240 | JGI IMG/M metagenome (GOLD analysis project Ga0208316, IMG submission 184240) | Marine viral communities from the Global Malaspina Expedition - Malaspina viral metaG DeepMed_231 (SPAdes) (version 2) | ecosystem: Environmental > Aquatic > Marine > Oceanic | place... | reverse complement strand
TAGACAGGGATTTATTCTCAAGATATGTTCAGAAATTTTGACAAAAAAAGAGCCAGTGATTATCGGTCACTGGCTCTTTTTATTTTGGCCGCCCCGGAAGCGAGCACCACTTAAGGTAAACGGCTTGGCTTGATCTCCCGTTTTTCAGCCCAGGCTGACAGCTTGCCGCTTATGTACTCAGGTCCGTTGTCACAGCGGATAGAACGCGGTTTACCCCGCCACTCAATGATCTGCTCCAGTGATCGGATAACCCGCTCTGCCGGAAGCGAGAAGTCCACTTCGATGCCAAGCCCCTCGCGGTTAAAGTCATCGATCACATTCAGCAGCCGGTAACTGCGTCCGTCGTTGAGCTGGTCGTGCATGAAGTCCATCGACCAACTGTCGTTGATCATTTCCGGCACAGCCAATGGTTCCGGCTTTTCACGAACCAGACGCTTCTTGGGCTTGATGCGCAGATTCAGTGTAAGCGTTCATTCCACGACGTAGTTGACCTACTTCACGTCACGCAGTGGCCTCATAACTCCGGCGAGACCTTGTACTGTTTGGTGCCGTCCTCGGCTAACACGATCACACTCTTGCGGTTGATCTTGGTGACGATGCCCAGCACGGGTCCGTCCCGGCCCTCGAAGGTCACTTTCAGGCCCACCCGCAACTGGCTCAGCGCCTGCAGATTTTCCTGATCCCACAGTTCGTCGATGCGCCGGCAGATGTATTGGTTCAGTTCCAGCAACTGGTCGATGCTCATGTCTTCAATGCGCATGAACGGCCTCCGGCTGTTTGCTCTGTCGGCCAGGATGGCGCGGATCGATCAGCGCCCGTAGCGGATTTTCGGCAAACCGAGTTTTCCAGAGTCGCGGTGTCAGATCCACCACTTCACTGGCCGGATGCTGGCTGATGCGTTGCAGCACGTCCACCAGGTAAGTGTAGGGGTTAATATCGTGCAGCTTGCAGGTGCTGATCAGGCTCTGGATGATGCCCAGGTGTTCCGCGCCCAGTTCGGTCCAACTGGCTGTTTGCGGGATCACTGCGCAGTGGTCAACGGGCAGCTGCGGTCATGACACTGATCCAGTCAGCCAAGCTGAACGGCCATGATCCCTATGCTTACCTGAAAGATGTGCTGACCCGCCTTCCGACGCAGAAGAACAACGCCATCGACGAGCTATTGCCCCACAACTGGAAGCCGGCTATACCTGACAAGGTGTGATGGGCGGCCGCTTAGTACGCCAGGAAAAGCTGGCAAAAGATAGTGGGTGAAAGTCCCGCACGGGGTAAGGCCTAGCCAGCTGCCCCGGCCCCGAGTCATGCGCACCCGATCGCGAGGTCGCGTGTGAAGTGTTGACAGGGGAAACCATGGGCTCGGTATTGAGCTGCGAAACCCAATTCTGGAGAGCGGATGTTGTTAAGCGAAACAGAAGGCAACAATCATCTCAGCGCGATGGCAAGCTGTGGTGGCACTCCACGCAGTCGTAGACCCGGTGCACGTGGCGACGTCTTTTGTGCGGAACCTGGGAGGTCTCACCCACCCCGGCATAGCCGAGGCGACTTACCGAAGGGTAACACCGCAGGATGAGTATGAACGTGGGTGAGAAGTCGGATCCGGTCGTAGTACCTGAGAAGATCTCGAACAACGGTGCGAAGGTACCTGCGGAGAGATTGGAGGAAAGGACCGGACCCAAGGGAAACGGTCAGCGAGCCGCCGCAGTCTGGACTCAGAGCCAGGTCGCTGCGTCGCCCGGTTTGCTGACCGTGCGCCAGGCGGCGCAACGGAACAAAGAAACTCGCTTCTCTGCGTTGCTACATCATGTTGATATTCCGCTGTTACACCAAAGCTACTTTGCGCTCAAGCGCAGATCGGCCGCTGGTATAGACGGAGTGACATGGGAAGCGTATGGGAGCGAGCTAGATGCGAGGTTAGAGAATCTCAACCGCCGTATCCACAAGGGGAGCTACCGAGCCAGACCCGCAAGGCGGGTTTACATTCCGAAGGCGGATGGTTCGACAAGGCCCCTTGGCATCCAGTGCCTGGAAGACAAAATTGTTCAACAGGCAGTGGTGTTCGTCCTGAATGCGATCTACGAGCCGGACTTTATGGGGTTCTCCTATGGTTTTCGGCCGGGTCGAGGACAACACGACGCACTGGATGCGGTACAGGCGGGACTTTATAGGAAGAAGATCAACTGGGTCCTGGACGCAGACATCCGTAAATTCTTCGACAGCATGTCGCACGAATGGATGATGCGATTCCTGGAGCACCGTATCGCGGACAAGCGCTTATTGCGCTTGATTCGGAAGTGGCTCACTGCCGGAGTGCAGGAAGATGGGCAGGTAATCAGAAGTGTGAAGGGCACTCCGCAGGGAGCTGTCATATCACCGGTACTCGCCAACATCTACCTGCACTATGTCTTCGACCTATGGGTCGATACCTGGCGAAAGAGGAGAGCGTATGGCGATGTGGTGGTCATACGCTACGCTGACGACACAGTGCTGGGATTCCAGTACGAGCGTGATGCGTACACCTTCAGGCAAGCCCTTGCTGGCAGGCTAGCTAAATTCGGTCTGGACTTACATCCCGATAAAACCCGGCTGATCCAGTTTGGCCGTTTTGCGTCGGCGAAGCGTCGGCAAAGGGGGTTGGGGAAGCCGGAAACTTTCGAGTTTCTGGGCTTTACTCACTATTGCACCCGATCTCGCCAAAATGGCTGGTTCAAGATTGCCCGCGTAACGTCGCGCAAGCGACTGCGGGCGCAGTTGCGGGCGGTAAAAGACGCCCTGCGACGGCGAATAAATCGGCCCATTGGCGAAACCGGGCGCTGGCTCCGCCGCGTAATCCAGGGGCACATGAACTACTTCGCCGTCCCTGGAAACGGGGAGAGGGTGTCGGGGTTCGTGTTCCGGGTATCTCGGCTATGGCTCAAGATGCTCCGGCGTCGAAGCCAACGCCACCGAATGCCCTGGTCACGCTTCGCTGCGATCCGTAACTTCTTCTTTCCGAAAGTCCGTATCTTGCATCCACAACCGTTGCATCGTTTTGACGCCAGAACCCGAGGGAGGAGCCCAGTGCGTTAGCAGCGCACGCTGGGATCTGTGCGGGGGGTGCTGAGTGATCAGCATTCCTACCGCGACCGTTTGTCAGCCATGCAGTTCTGCAAGCAAGACCATATCGGCTACGCCAGTTTCTGCAACTGGCGCAAGCGCCTGTCCGATCCGTCGACTGATGAGTCGTCAGGTTCCGCTGAAGCCGGTTTTCTGGATGTCTCATAGTTGGTGGGCAGGTCTCCATCATCCGGTCCGGGCTGGAACATTGTGCTTAGCCTCGGCAACGGCGCCAAACTGCGGCTGAGCCAGCACGGATGATCGGGCTCGATAGCCAGGCGCGCATCTGGCTGTGTGCCGAGCCCACCAACATGCGCAAATCGTTTCGGGGCCTGAGTGCCCTGGTCCGGGCGGCGACAACTTCGCCAGCACTGCTGCTTTACGCTCATCGGAATAACGAGGCACTATCAACACCTGAACCGCCAAACTGGTTAAAAATTAAGTAGTGCCAACTATCCTGCCAGAGGGGGCATGGCTGAATGAGGTGGGGGGCTGGTTTGGTCAGCTGGAACGTCGTGCTTTATACCGTGCATTTTCACAAGTGTGGGCGAACTCAAAACGGCGATTCGTCGCTTTATCAAGACTCATAGTGAGAAGTTGGCAAAGCCGTTTCGCTGGCACAAGAGTGCAGAATCGATTATGACTTCCGTGGCGCGAGCAAAACTGAGTGTTATTGATAATAAATAAACGGATTACCCAGACAGATCACTAGTACGTTAATGACGCTGCCGTACGATTTAATTGAACAGAAGATGCAATACAAAATCCAGCCTTTGCAATCCTAGGATAAAGAGTGCACTCACTGGATAGTGATTCCCGGGACGGCCCTTCAATATGAAATCATAAAAAGGAGGGTGGTCCATGCACAATAATCTGATAGCAAAAGTAGGCGGTCTAATCGAAACCGATGAAGAAAAAGGCCTGTATCGTGGTCGTCGCGACATGTTCACTGATCCCGAGTTGTTCGAGCTGGAGATGAAGTACATCTTCGAAGGCAACTGGGTATATTTGGCGCATGAAAGCCAGGTTGCAAACCCAAACGACTATTTTACTGGTTATATCGGACGTCAGCCCATCGTCATTACCCGCAATAAAGATGGTGAGCTGAACTGCTTTATCAATGCCTGCACCCACCGTGGCGCTGTTCTTTGTCGCAAAAAAAAGGATAACAAGGCGGTTTTAACCTGCCCTTTCCACGGCTGGAGCTTCAATAACTCCGGAAAGTTGGTCAAGGTCAAGGATCCCGACAATGCCGGCTATCCGGATTCCTTTAACTGCGAAGGCTCTCATGACCTAAAAAAGGTGCGTCTGGAAAGCTACAAAGGCTTCCTTTTTGGCTCGCTGAATGATTATGTCAAACCGCTGACTGAACATTTGGGCGAAGCCGCCAAAATTATCGACATGATTGTAGATCAGTCGCCGGAAGGTCTGGAGGTGTTGCGTGGCTCATCGACTTACGTCTATGACGGCAACTGGAAAATGCAGGCCGAGAATGGTGCTGATGGGTACCACGCATCTGCTACTCATTGGAACTACGTTGCCACGGTGGCTCGTCGTAAGGCCGGCATGTCCACTGATGATGTTAAGGCGATGGACCTATCCACCTTTAATAAGCAAACCGGTGGATTCTATGCCTTCGAACATGGCCACATTCTGCTGTGGATGGACTGGCCTAATCCGGAGGATCGCCCATTGTACTATCGCCGAAACGAACTTATCGAAAAGTTTGGCGCTGATCGTGCCGACTGGATGATAGGCAAGTTGCGTAACCTTTGCCTGTACCCGAACGTATTCCTCATGGATCAGATGAGCTCCCAGATTCGTCACTTCCGTCCAATCTCCGTGGACAAGACCGAGGTCACCATATACTGCATCGCGCCCAAGGGGGAAAGTGCTGAAGCGCGTACCCACCGCATCCGTCAGTATGAAGACTTTTTTAACGCTTCCGGCATGGCGACTCCGGACGACCTAGAAGAGTTTCGTGCATGCCAGGAAGGTTTTAAGGCCATGAAGCAACCTTGGAATGACCTAAGTCGTGGTGCTGAACACTGGATCGATGGGCCGGACGAAGGGGCGAAGAGTATCGATTTGCACCCTATGATGAGTGGTAAGAAGTCTGAAGATGAGGGTCTGTTCATTGCTCAGCACCATTACTGGCAACAAATGATTGCCGAAGCGGCGCGCAAGGAAAAGGGAGAGCAACCATGACAATCAGTTACGACGAGATCCGTGATTTTCTGCATTCTGAGCAGCGTGCGCTGGATGACAAGGATTATAATCATTGGCTTGAGCACTACGATAAGAACTCTGAATTCTGGGTACCATGTTGGGATGTGGACGGCGGGCTGACGGAAGATCCGCAGTCAGAGATGTCGTTGCTCTATTATGATAAGCGGGATGGAATTGAGGATCGTGTTTTCCGCATCCAGACAGAGCGTTCCAGCGCCAGTTCGCTGCCGGAGCCACGTACTCAGCACATGTTGAGCAACCTGGAGGTGCTCGCTGCATCGTCCAATGATGCAGAAGTGCGCTACAGCTGGATGACCCACAGCGTACGTTATAACAACGTAGATACCTATTTCGGTACCGCGTTTGTTACGCTGATTCGTGGTGAAGACGGCAAGCTGAAGATTAAGCGCAAGAAGGCTGTGCTGAAGAACGACTACATCCACCACGTTGTGGATATCTATCACCTTTGAATTCGTTCCGATATATTAGCCTCGTGGTTATTTCTGTCAGTCAGCATACAGCAACCACGGGGCTTTCAGCCGATATTTCCAGATCTGAATTACCCGGTTTAATAACAAGCGCCTCTCGGTGTGTCGTCGGCACCCTTGAAGGGGCCTGAGGTAGCAAACAGTGTATAAAGTAGCGCTCAATTTTGAAGATGATGTAACTCGATTTATTACCACGCTACCGATGGAAACGGTGGCCGATGCCGCTTATCGTTCCGGAATCAATGTTCCGCTCGACTGCCGTGACGGTGCCTGTGGAACCTGTAAGTGTCACTGCGAATCGGGCAGCTATGAGATGGATGGCTATATCGAGGATGCGCTGTCCGATCGGGAAGCCGAACAGGGGTATGTTCTGACCTGCCGCATGATTCCGGAGTCGGATTGTGTCGTTACCGTGCCGGCCTCGTCAGAAGTCTGTGTGCGCAGCCAGAAGGCCGACGTGCATGCCAGGCTGACTGAGATTAACCGTCTGTCTGACTCCACCCTGTCCTTTACCGTTTCCGGTGATCAGGTGCGGGCCATGCATTTTCTGCCGGGGCAGTATGTCAATGTACAGGTGCCGGGGACTGACCACTGGCGTGCCTACTCCTTCAGCTCCATGGTCAATCAGGCCGATGAGTCGGTGTCTTTTCTGATCCGGGTGGTGCCCGAAGGCTTGATGAGCACCTACATGACGGAAAAGGCCAGCGTGGGTGACAGCATAACTCTGCGCGGTCCCTTTGGCAGCTTTTACCTGCGTGAAGTGAAGCGCCCGGTACTGATGCTGGCTGGGGGAACGGGGCTGGCACCCTTCCTGGCGATGTTGGAAAGCATTCAGCAGGACGGAAGCGCCTATCCGATCCACCTAATCTTCGGCGTTACGCACGACGTTGATCTAGTCGAGCTGGACAAGCTTAAAGCTTTCGCCGGGGCCATCGACAACTTCACATTTGGTGTCTGCGTGGCCTCAGACGAGAGCAGTTGGCCGCAGAAGGGTTACGTCACAGATCATATTGAACCTGGCCATTTGAATGATGGCGATGTCGATATCTATCTGTGTGGTCCGCCGCCGATGGTCGAAGCTGTTAGCAGCTTTGTGCAGGAAAGGGGTAGTCAACCGGCCAGCCTCTACTATGAGAAGTTTACGACCAGCAAGTAAGGAAAGCTAAATGAGAGGTGAACGTTTTGAAAACCGCGTCGCTATTGTGACTGGAGCTGCCCAGGGTATCGGTCGTGCCGTTGCCCTGCAGATGGCCGCCGAAAAAGCTAGCCTGCTGCTGGTGGATCGCTCCGAGATCGTCAAAGAGGTGGCAGAGGAGGCTCTGGCCGCCGGTGCGGCAAACGTCCAGACCAGCATCGTCGATCTGGAGCAGTACGCAGGTGCCTGCAAGGCAGTAGATTCGGCGATAAGTCATTTTGGCCGTATCGACATTCTAGTCAATAACGTCGGCGGTACGATCTGGGTTCAGCCCTATGAAGTCTACGAGGAAGTGCAGATCGAAGCCGAGATTCGTCGCTCCTTGTTTCCGACCCTTTGGTGCTCCCATGCAGTTCTGGCGCAGATGCAAAAACAGCAAAGTGGAGTGATCGTAAATGTGTCATCCCTCGCAACTCGAGGCACTAACCGTGTGCCCTATGCTGCGGCCAAGGGGGGCGTAAATGCTTTGACCGTGTGCATGGCGTTTGAAAATGCCAAATACGGCATCCGTGTCAATGCAGTAGCACCGGGTGGCACTGATGTTGGCGAGCGGCGGATTCCGCGTAATAGTGAAACCATGAGCCAATTGGAGAAGGAGTGGTATCAGGCCATCGTTGATGAGGCTACCGAATTGAGCTTCATGAAGCGCTACAGCGTTCCGGAAGAGCAGGCCAATGCCATACTTTTTCTGGCTTCAGACGAGGCCTCGTATGTTACAGGTATGGTACTACCGGTGGGCGGCGGTTATCAGGGGTGACCCTTTTTTTCCAATCAGGAGTCACGCACGGATTTCGTCTGTGGTTGGGTAGTGCGCGTTCGCCTTAAGAAGGTAGTTTCGGGCAGTAGCCTGTTGGACTTAAGCGATCGTCACGAGCAAGGTGGGAAAGCAGTAGATCAGCCTTAAGCCCGACAGCCTGCTAACTATGGAAAAACTCTCGGCAGCGGCTGACGGCGCGGTAGACAGGCGGCGCTCGGCTCTGTTCAAGAAGATTTGACCAGGAGGTAGCATGGCCGTGTTTCAGGTAGTTAACCGCACGACGGGAGACCACTTTACCTGCCAGGAGGGCCAGAGTGTGCTCAAGGCCATGGAGCAGAGGGACCTGAAGTGTGTTCCCGTGGGCTGCCGGGGTGGTGGTTGCGGATTTTGTAAGATTCAGGTTCTGGAAGGGCATTTCGAGTGCGGCAAGATGAGCAAGCGGCACGCCCCGCCTGAAGCCGTTGAAAAAGGGGAAGTTCTGGCCTGCCGGATCTACCCACTGACTGATCTGATCATTGAGTGCGTGCCTCTGCCTGAGGCGGCACCTGCGAAGCAAACAACAAAAAACCGTTGAGGTAACTGTCATGAAAAAAGGTGTAATGCGTCCCGGCCACGTTCAGATCCGTGTTCTCGATATGGATGAAGCTGTCAAACACTACACGGACCTGCTGGGCATGATCGAAACCGACCGCGACGACCAGGGCCGTGTCTATCTGAAAGCCTGGACCGAAGTGGACAAATTTTCTGTGGTTCTGGTGGAAGCCGACGAGCCGGGCTGCGACTTCATGGGCTTCAAGGTGGTGGACGAAGCCGCCCTGAACCAGTTGGAAAAAGACCTTGTGGATTACGGTGTTGGGGTTGAGCAGATACCGGCGGAAGAGCTGAAAGACTGCGGTCGCCGCGTTCGCTTTACTGTGCCCTCCGGGCATGCCTTTGAGCTTTATGCTGACAAAAAGTACACCGGTAAGTGGGGCGTATCCAGCGTCAACCCGGAAGCCTGGCCCCGTGGCCTGCAAGGCATGAAAGCCGTGCGTTTTGACCACTGCCTGTTCTACGGTCCCGAGCTGGCCGCCGTTTACGACATCTTCGTCAACGTACTGGGCTTCCATCTGGCCGAACAGGTGCTGGACCCTGAAGGCACCCGCGTAGCGCAGTTTCTGACCGTCTCCATGAAGGAGCACGACGTGGCCTTCATCCACCACGAGGAGAAAGGCAAGTTCCACCACGCCTCTTTCTACCTGGATACCTGGGAAGCCGTGCTGCGGGCGGCGGATCTGATCTCCATGACCGATACCTCCATCGATATCGGCCCGACCCGCCACGGTCTGACCCACGGCCAGACCATCTACTTTTTCGACCCGTCCGGCAACCGCAACGAAGTGTTCTGTGGCGGCGATTATTTCTACCCGGATCACAAACCGGTCACCTGGAAGACGGAAGAGCTCGGCAAAGCGATCTTTTATCACGACCGGGCACTGAACGAACGTTTCATGACGGTTCTGACGTGATCTCGAACGGATGAAACAGGACTTAGCAGCAATGAAAGACATCAAGCACTACATCAACGGGCAGTACGTTGGCTCAGCCAGTGGCAAGCTGTTCGAGAACGTCAATCCCGCCAACGGTAAAGTGATCAGCAAGGTCCACGAAGCCGGAAGGGAAGAGGTTGACGCCGCAGTGCAGGCCGCAAAGGCCGCATTGCGGGGGCCTTGGGGCAAGATGACTCTGGAACAGCGTACCGCCATTCTCCATAAGGTGGCGGACGGTATTAATGCCCGTTTTGATGAGTTCCTGGAGGCGGAATGCCTCGATACCGGCAAGCCCAAATCTCTGGCAAGCCACATCGACATTCCCCGGGGCGCCGCCAACTTCAAAGTGTTCGCGGACATGATCAAGAATGTTCCGACCGAATCTTTTGAAATGCCCACGCCGGATGGCACCGGTGCACTGAATTATGCCGTTCGCCGCCCCAAAGGCGTGATTGGCGTGATCAGCCCCTGGAACCTGCCTCTGCTGCTGATGACCTGGAAGGTCGGACCAGCCCTGGCCTGCGGGAACACGGTGGTGGTCAAACCCTCTGAGGAAACTCCGACCACGACCGCCCTTCTTGGCGAAGTGATGAAAGAGGCCGGTGTTCCGGACGGTGTCTATAACGTGGTCCATGGTTTCGGCGGAGATTCTGCCGGTGCCTACCTCACCGAGCATCCACTGGTCGATGGCTTCACCTTTACCGGCGAGACCGGCACCGGGGAGGTCATTATGAAAGCCGCCGCCAAAGGTATCCGGGATATTTCCCTGGAGCTCGGTGGCAAGAATGCCGGCCTGGTGTTTGCGGACTGCGATATGGACAAGGCTATCGAAGGCACCATGCGTTCCGCGTTCGCCAACTGTGGCCAGGTTTGCCTGGGTACTGAGCGGGTTTATGTTGAGCGGTCGATTTTTGACGAGTTTGTCCGCCGCCTGAAAGAAGCGGCGGAGGGCCTGAAGATCGGCCCTCCAGACGATGCGGACGCCAATATGGGACCGCTGGTCAGCCTCAAGCATCGTGAAAAAGTCCTTTCCTACTACCAGAAAGCCGTGGATGACGGGGCAACTGTCGTGACCGGTGGCGGCGTTCCCGATATGCCGGCAGAACTGGCCGGTGGTGCCTGGGTGCAGCCGACTATCTGGACCGGACTGGCTGATGACTCGGCGGTGGTTACCGATGAGATCTTCGGTCCCTGCTGCCATATCCGTCCTTTCGATACCGAAGAGGAAGCGATCGAGTTGGCTAACAGCCTGCCCTATGGGCTGGCCTCTGCGATCTGGAGCGAAAACATCACCCGTGCGCATCGGGTTGCGGGTCAGATTGAAGCCGGGATTATCTGGGTGAACAGCTGGTTCCTGCGGGACCTTCGCACGCCCTTTGGTGGTAGCAAACAGTCGGGCATCGGACGTGAGGGTGGCGTTCACTCTCTTGAGTTCTACACCGAAATGAAAAATATCTGCGTGAAACTGTGAGCCGATTTATGACTACACCTGAAAATAGCCCGGAAATCGGGCGTGAGATAACCGCCGCCGGCTACCGCACCAACGTGCATGACCACGGTGCCGACAATGCTAAGAGTGATGTCCCGGTCATGATGATCCACGGGTCCGGGCCAGGTGTTACTGCCTGGGCCAACTGGCGCCTGGTGATTCCGGAGCTGGCGAAGAATCGCCGTGTGGTGGCCCCGGACATGCTCGGCTTCGGTTACACCGAACGCCCGGAGGACAACACCTACAACCGTGAACGCTGGGTGGCCCACGCCATCGGTGTTATGGACGCGCTGGACCTGGAGAAAGTGAATCTGGTGGGCAACTCCTTCGGTGGCGGCTTGGCTCTTGCCCTGGCCATCGAGCACCCGGAACGGGTGCGTCGTCTGGTGCTGATGGGCTCGGTTGGCGTCAGCTTTCCGATTACCGAAGGGCTGGATGAAGTCTGGGGCTACGAGCCGTCCCTTGAAAACATGCGCCGCCTGATGGACGTGTTTGCCTTCAACAAAGGCCTGCTCACCGATGAACTGGCCGAGATGCGCTACCAGGCCAGCATCCGGCCTGGTTTCCAGGAGTCTTTTGCGGCCATGTTCCCGGCTCCGCGCCAGCGCTGGGTCGACAACCTGGCCAGCAGGGAAGAAGACATTCGGGCACTGCCTCACGAGACCCTGATACTGCATGGTCGTGAAGATGAAGTTATCCCTCTGGAGGCATCACTCAAGCTGGCAGAACTGATCGACCGCGCCCAGCTTCACGTGTTCGGTCGTTGTGGCCACTGGACCCAGATTGAACATGCCGACCGTTTCGCCCGGCTGGTCAACGACTTTCTGAACGAAGCCGATCAAGCGGCGGAAGGAGCTGAATAATGGAACAGTCACGAATCCAGGCGCTTGGCGATGAGCTTTACCAGGCCATGCTGAGTCGGGAGGCGGTAGAGCCGCTGACCAGCCGCGGTGAGGACATCAGCATCGACGATGCCTACCACATTTCCTTGCGCATGCTCGAACGACGTCTGGCGGACGGGGCATCCATCATTGGCAAGAAGATCGGTGTTACCAGTAAGGCCGTGCAAAACATGCTCAACGTTCACCAGCCAGACTTCGGTTATTTGACCGACGACATGGTGTTCAACAGCGGCGAAGTCATGCCCATCAGCGATCGCCTGATTGCACCCAGAGCGGAGGGTGAAATCGCCTTCATTCTGAAGAAGGATCTGATCGGCCCGGGCATCACCAACGCCGATGTGCTGGCCGCCACGGAGTGCGTTATGCCCTGCTTCGAGATTGTCGATTCCCGCATCCGCGACTGGAAGATTGCCATTCAGGACACGGTGGCCGACAACGCCTCCTGCGGCCTGTTTGTACTGGGTGATCAGGCGGTGTCTCCCCGCAAGGTGGATCTGGTGACCTGCGGCATGGTGGTTGAGAAAAACGGCAGTGTACTCAGTGCTGGTGCCGGTGCAGCCGCGCTGGGGTCCCCGGTGAACTGCGTGACCTGGCTGGCCAATACCCTGGGCGAGTTTGGCATTTCCCTGAAGGCTGGCGAAGTGATTCTGTCCGGTTCTCTGGTACCGCTGGAACCGGTCAAGGCAGGCGATTACATGCGGGTGGACATCGGTGGTATCGGGAGCGCCTCGGTGCGCTTTGCCTGATCGAAAAGAGCAATGAGGAATAGGCAATGAGCAAAAAACTGAAAGCAGCCATCATTGGCTCGGGCAACATCGGTACCGACCTGATGATCAAGATCTTGCGCAATGGCAAGAACATTGAAATGGGGGCCATGGTCGGCATCGACCCGGAATCCGACGGTCTGGCCCGCGCCAACCGCATGGGCGTGGCCACGACCCACGAAGGTGTGGACGGACTGGTGAAAATGCCGGAATTCGCCGACATCGACATCGTGTTTGATGCCACCTCCGCCAAGGCCCATATGCACAACGAAGTGTTCCTGCGTGGCCACAAAGAGAATATCAAGATCATTGATATGACGCCGGCGGCCATCGGTCCCTACTGCGTGCCGGTCGTGAACCTGGAGCAACAGCTTCAGGAAGGCAACGTCAACATGGTCACCTGCGGCGGCCAGGCCACCATTCCCATGGTTGCGGCGGTTTCACGAGTGGCCAAGGTGCACTACGCCGAAATCGTGGCGTCCATCTCATCGAAGTCCGCCGGCCCCGGCACCCGAGCCAACATTGACGAATTCACCGAAACCACCTCCAAGGCCATCGAAGTGGTCGGCGGCGCCCAGAAGGGCAAGGCCATCATCATCCTGAACCCGGCCGAGCCTCCGCTGCTGATGCGGGATACCGTGTACGTACTTTCGGATGCGGCAGACAAGGCGGAAGTTGAGGCTTCCGTGGAAGAAATGGTGAAGGCCGTGAACAGCTATGTGCCGGGATATCGCTTGAAACAGAAAGTGCAATTTGACGACATTCCGGCCGATCAGCCCATGAACGTCCCGGGCCTTGGTCGCTTCAGCGGCCTGAAGACCTCCATTTTCCTGGAAGTGGAAGGTGCCGCCCATTACCTCCCGGCCTACGCCGGCAACCTGGACATCATGACCTCTGCAGCACTTGGCACCGCTGAGCGCATTGCCGAATCGCTGGTCAACTGAGGAGGAAAAAACGATGACTTTTAATCCTGGCAAGAAACTCTACATCTCCGACGTGACCCTGCGCGACGGCAGCCACGCCATCCGCCACCAGTACTCCATCAAGAACGTGCAGGACATTGCCCGTGCCCTGGACCAGGCCAAGGTGGATTCCATCGAAGTGGCCCACGGCGACGGCCTTCAGGGCTCCAGCTTCAATTACGGCTTCGGCGCCCACACCGATCTGGAATGGATCGAAGCGGTGGCCGAAGTGGTGACCCACGCCCAGATCGCCACTCTGCTGCTGCCCGGCATCGGTACCGTCCATGACCTGGACAACGCCTACAACGCCGGTGCACGAATAGTGCGAGTAGCGACCCACTGCACCGAAGCCGATGTGTCCAGACAGCACATCGAACATGCCCGGAAGCTGGGCATGGACACCGTCGGTTTCCTGATGATGAGCCACATGCAGACCCCGAAAGGTCTCGCGGAACAGGCCAAGCTGATGGAAGACTACGGGGCTACCTGCCTGTACGTGGTCGACTCCGGCGGCGCCATGAACATGAACGACATCCGCGACCGCTTCCGGGCCCTGAAAGACGTGCTGAAGCCGGAAACCCAGACCGGCATGCACGCTCACCACAACCTCGCCCTTGGTGTGGCCAATTCCATTGTTGCCGTCGAAGAAGGTTGCGACCGGATTGATGCTTCCCTTGCCGGCATGGGTGCCGGTGCCGGCAACGCCCCGCTGGAAGTCTGTGTGGCCGCCTTTGACAAGATGGGTTGGGAGCACGGCACGGATGTCTACGCCCTGATGGACGCGGCCGACGATATTGTTCGCCCGTTGCAGGACCGCCCGGTACGGGTGGACCGTGAAACCCTGGCGCTGGGTTACGCCGGTGTCTATTCCAGCTTCCTGCGCCACTCCGAAGTGGCGGCGCAGAAGTATGGGCTGAAGGCCGTGGATATTCTGGTTGAGCTTGGCCGCCGCCGTATGGTGGGTGGCCAGGAAGACATGATCGTGGATGTGGCGCTGGATCTGCTGGCCGCCCAAAAGGAGCAAAACGCATGAGCAAAACATTGAGCCGCGAGCAGATGCTGGCCCTGGCCGAACATGTGGAAAACGCCGAACTGCAGGCCCATGACATTACCAAGGTCACCAATGATTACCCGGATATGACCTTCGAGGATGCCTACGACGTTCAATGGGAAATTCGCCGCCGCAAGGAGGAGCGGGGCAACAAGATCGTTGGTATGAAAATGGGGCTAACGTCCTGGGCCAAAATGGCACAGATGGGTGTCGAGACCCCGATCTATGGTTTCCTCGCCGATTATTTCAGCGTGCCAGATGGCGGCGTGGTCGACACCAAAGAACTGATTCACCCGAAAATCGAGGCCGAGATTGCCTTCGTCACCAAGGCACCCCTGAAAGGGCCAGGGTGTCACATTGGCCAGGTTCTGGCAGCGACCGACTTCATGATTCCTGCTGTGGAAGTGATCGATTCCCGTTATGAGAATTTCAAGTTCGATCTGGTGAGCGTGGTTGCCGATAACGCTTCGTCGACCCGCTTTATAACCGGTGGCCAGATGGCCGACGTTGCGGACGTGGACCTGAAAACCCTGGGTGTGGTGGTCGAGAAGAACGGCGAAGTGGTCGATGTGGGCGCAGGCGCTGCCGTGCTGGGCCATCCGGCCTCCAGCGTGGCCATGCTAGCGAACCTGCTGGCCGAGCGGGGCGAACACATCCCTGCAGGCACCTTCATCATGACCGGTGGTATCACCGCCGCCATCGCCGTGGAACCCGGTGACAACATCACTGTGCGTTATCAGGGACTGGGAACCGTTTCCGGACGATTCATCTGACTCTGACAAGGAGGCGTTATGCCCATTGCTCAGCTTTACATTATTGACGGTAGAACGGACGAGCAGAAAGAAACCCTGATCCAGGAAGTGAGCGAGGCCATGGCCCGCTCCCTGGATGCCCCCATGGACCGTATCCGGGTAATGATCACCGAGATGCCGAAGCAACACTTCGGTATTGGTGGTCAGTCGGCCAAAAAACTGGGGCGGTAGACAGGTGAGCAAACTGCCAGTGCTGTACCTGTCCTGCGAAACGGAAGCCCTGACCGGTCCCAAGGGACAGGAGAGTCTGCGCCGACTGGTACCGCGGGATCAAGTCGTGGACAGCGTGGCTTTTATCACCTCAGAGGAAGGCGGCGCACAGCCGAACATACTTCACCAGTGTGGTGAGGGCGTTCTGGCCAGGCGCCTGCAATCCGACATGAAGGCGCGGGGGTTTGAGGTTGCCGTCAATGGTTCGCGGGAGCCCGGCCTCAAGCTGCTTGCCGAGAGCATGATACAGCTGGTGCCCGCGGAGGTGATTGAATTGCGCCTCAATACCGGGATGGCCAGTGAGCATTATCGGGAGATCGGCCACTGCATTGAAGCATTACGGGATCAGGGTGTATTACTGATTTGCCTTGACCGACTGGACGCCAATGGCAATAACGCCAGCTATCATCAGCCCCACGACAGCTATATCCGGAATCTGATCCGTCAGTGGGAGGATGAGCAACGATGGGTGAAGGCAATGTCGAATTCCAGCCTGAGGGGCAGCCCTCGGTCCGCTGCCCATGCCAGCCCCGTGGCAGAACCGACATTATGTATCCTCAATACCGCCTTCAGCCTGGGCGGAATGAAAGCGCCCCAGTGCCTGTTCGGGTTTTCCCTGAATCAGAACAGGCAGTCCCTCGCAGGTTATGGTTGGATGCAATAAACTACGGAAAAAACAAAGGATTCCGTAAATGCTCAAACTGTTGATGGTGGGTGCCGGCGGCATTGGTGGTTACTACGCAGCAAGGTTTCTGGAAGCAGGGCATCAGGTTGTACTTACAGCCCGCGGGGCTCATTTGCATGCGCTTAAGCGGAGCGGCTTGACAGTCCACTATGAAGGTCGCGAGCTGGTCCATATGGCGGCTGCTCATGACCATCAGGAACTTGTCACCCGATATAAGTCTGACGAGTTTGACCTTATCATCATCACACTCAAAGCCACGGCAACAGTTTCGGTGGTGAGTGAGCTCGGCGACTGGCTGAAGCAGGGACGGGCACCCGTGCTTTCCTTGCAGAACGGAGTCGATAATGAACCACTGCTAGCGAAAGCAGTTGGTGCTGAAAGAGTCATCGGTGGACTTGCGGTCCGTATAGGAGGACACATTGTGAGGCCGGGCGTTATAGAAGCCGAGGGCCTCGCGCAAATCGTGATGGGGGAATGGCCCAAAGTCAGCGGTAGGCAGGATTCCCGAACTCCGCTACTCAAGATCTTGGTTGCCGCTTTTAATGATGCCGGTATTCCAACTAGGTATTCCGATAACATTAACTATTAGCTCTGGCGTAAACTCCTGATTAATAACGGGGTTAACCCACTCTCTGCCCTTACTGGCTTGGATACTCGAAGCCTTACCCATCACCCCGGATTCAGAAAAATCGTGTATGGAATGATGGCTGAAACCGTCGAAGCCTCAAAGGCAGACGACGTGAATCTCGGAAAGAAGGACCTGGGCGAGATGTTTGAGCTGATCAGTAGCTTCAATGCGATCAAGACGTCAATGCTTGTCGATAGGGAAAGAGGTCGCCCGCTGGAACTGGATACCATTGCCGGGGCGGTACTGCGACGCTGCGAGCGTCTGGGGATTAAGGCTCCCTATACTGAGACAGTCCACACATTATTGATGCACTCAGGTGATTGGAACCTTGGGATGAATTCATTGACGGGCGGGCATTGAAGCAACCGGAGGCTTGCCTGCGCTCGCTATTTGAACCTGTCCCAGTACGGAGGTTCGCCGAAAAAACTGTCGATAAAGTCGACAAAGCTAGGAACCTTGCTTGCCAACAACTGCCGGTGTGCATATACCGCATAAAGTACCATGGGCTCTGGTTCATGCTCTGGCAGGACGACCTTCAGTTTTCCTTCCCTGATCGCCGCCCCAGCAATGAAGGTGGGCTGCAGGGCGGTGCCGGCTACGGCAATCGCCGTTTCTATCAATACGTCACTGTTATTGCTGATCATCTCCCTAGTTTCGTCGCGACCACTGCCTTGTAGCCACTTCTGTACCGTGTGATCTGCATCCAGGGTAAGTAGTCGCCCCTGAAAAATAAAAACCTGAGTAAATGCAATTATTTACCGTGAATCTGGGGTATACAATCCACCATAAATTTACCCGTTTCGCTCAAAAACCGGGAAAATGCCCATGATCCGTAAGCGGCCGATAATCCCATCTTGAGCCAGGCGCTGCCGCCGTCAGGATAGTGTCCACTTATTTTCTAGTGGACACTTAACATGAACGAAGTAAGCGTAACCAAGCCCTACCAACGCCGTCGCCGGTTTTCCGGGGAATTCAAAGCCCAGATTGTTGCTCAATGCCTGGCACCTGGTGCCTCCGTTTCCCGGATCTCCCTGGATAACGTCCTCAACGCCAACATGGTCCGGCGCTGGATGAGTGAAGCGCAGCGAGCGGATAAAACACCGGGATTTGTACCGGTCAAACTGCCAGCGGCAACCTCAGCACCGAGCAACCCGTCGGTCTCGGACAAGCGTAGCACCATCCGCATTGAGATTCCCCGCGCCGGCGGTGCGGTCGTGGTGGAGTGGCCTGCGGAGCAGGCTCACCAGTGTGCTGCCCTTTTGCGGGACCTGTTGGGATGATACGCATCGACGAGATCTGGCTGGCCACTGAGCCGCTGGATATGCGGGCGGGGCCCGACAAGGCCCTGGCCCGGGTTATTCAGGTGTTTGGTTCAGCCAGACCCCATTGCGCCTACCTGTTCGCCAACAAAAGGGGCAACCGGATGAAGGTACTGATCCACGATGGCCTCGGCATCTGGCTCTGCGCCCGCCGGCTGAACCGAGGCAAATTCCACTGGGGCGAAACCTGGCGCGGTGAGCAACTGCGCCTGACCGAAGAGCAGTTGTCCGCCCTGGTTCAGGGCCAGCCCTGGCAACGCCTTGGGGCCGACGGCGTTATCTCCATCCTGTAACCACAAGTGCCGTGATGCCGCTATAGCCAGAACCGCGAATCGCTTGCCGCACAGGGACTTGGCATATTAGGTGGCATGACTCAGCGCCCCGACATCAACCAACTCTCTGCCGATCAGCTCCGTGCCCTGGCGACGGAACTGATGGACTCTCTGGACGCCAAGGATCAAGTCTTGGGCCTGAAGGAGCGAGAGTTGGTGCGCAGCAACGCCATCATCGAGAAGCTGACCCACGAAGTAGCCATCCTCAAGCGTCACAAGTACGCCAGGCGCAGTGAACAACTCGATGCGGATGGTGCTACGCTTGTCCGAGACCGATTGGTTGCCCGATAAAGCAGTTGCCACAGGCAGATTAACCGGAACAAATCCCGGCGTTCCTGGTGTTTTATTCGCTCGCTGCGCGCCCTTCATCCAGCGCCGGACCATGTTGGCGTTGAGACCGTTATCCAGTGAGATCCGGGAAACCGAAGCACCGGGTTCCTGGCACTGGGCAACAATCTGAGCTTTGAATTCCCGAGAAAACCGGCGACGGCGTTGGTAGGGTTTGTTTACGCTTAATTCTGCACTTCCCCCAATACGCATGACACACACGACCCATCTGAGTCTTGCGATCCTTCCGATCGCTCACCGGATCGGGCCCTTGAAAAAACCACAAAACGGAAGTTCGGTGAGGCTTTGGCCCTTGTCTTGGCGAAGCTGGCGAATTCTGAGATTTGATCGGCCGTCACCTTCTCGTCGGGGCCTACCTCTACAGTGCCCGCTGACAGAGATACCAGTGGAAAACGGCAGGGCTGGCCGTTTCGGTCTTCGGATTCAATAAACCCGCTTTTCAGTATGCAATCGCTGTAAAAGCGCCGGCTTCGTTCGGCGAATAGTGACTGTACGGTACCAGCATTATAATTAGCTGAGGACGAAGAGCTGATGACGACAAAATCGTCCCCACCTATGTGCCCGACAAAGTCATCACTGGCATGGAATACCTCTTTCAAAAGCTCAGCCAGCAAAACTATTACCTGGTCACCAACCCGGTAGCCGAGGACATCGTTCAAAGGTTTGAACATGTTGATATCGAAATAAATTAGTGAAAAGGCGCGCATTTCTTCCGTTCGGGCAACCAAAGTCTGTTGTATGGGAACATTGCCTGGCAGGAAGGTCAGTGGATTTGAGTAGCGTGCGTTTTCGATCTTTTGTTCGGTGATGTGTTTGAGCAGCGAGCGCGTGGCTCCCAGGCCGGCGTACTTTCCATTCTTGACAACAATGAAATGCTGTTTGAGATAGTGCGCATCGTCATTAATCAGCCTTTCGCTCACTTCGTTTAGTGGCACCTCGTAATCCACAACCAATGCATCTGCACTGTGTCTATTGGAAACTGGGAGCCGCTCATAAAGCGACCGGCCGTAAGGCGTGCTGAAAGTTTCCATAATCCTCCACTTATGGATCAGGCCAAGCGGCCTGCCGTTATCCACCACCGGCAAAGCGAACACGTCAGGCTCACTCTGGAGCCGCTCCCATGCATCTCGCAGTGTCGATTCCGAAGTGACGGGTTCGATGTACCGACACAAGAGCCCTGCTATTTCCTTTTCTCTCCGGGGTGGCTTGGACGCAAGGGCCGCATGATCGTTCAGCGAGTCGAGGTAGGCTGTAGCTATCGGTTTTGGTCGACCGAAAAGGAAACCTTGAACCAGTGCAATGCCAAGCTCCGAGACAACCCGGAATTCTGCTTCCGTTTCGACCCCTTCTGCGATTAATTTGCAGCCCAATCGGTCTGCCAAATCTACAACGGACCGCAGAAACTCGCGCTTGATGAGGTCGTCCTGAATATCACGGATGAAGTGCCGGTCAATTTTCACAAAGTCCGGCTTCAGCTCGGACCATAGTTTTAATCCGGAATATCCACTTCCAAGATCGTCGATAGCAATGAGAAAGCCCTCTGCTTTCAGCCATACCAGTGTCTTCAAAAGCTCTGAAGGATCGGCAGTGGGGTAGCGTTCAGAGAGTTCGATAACGATGTCTGATGCCTTCAGCCCGTTCGCCAACAAAAGCTCCTGCAGTTGCGTCGGGTTGAATTCTGGAGGCATCAGTTTGGCCGGACTGATATTGACGAAAAGTTTCAGCGGAGTGCCATGACCGGACCAATGGCGTGCAGCGGTGCGAAGACAGAGCGTTTCCAGTTCTAGCGTCTGGCCGCAGCGTTCTGCTGTTTCAAACAGCATTGGGGCCGTGTGCAAGGGGCTGTCCGAAGGTCCGCGGCTCAGTGCCTCAAAACCAAACACACATTTTCTATTAATGTTTACGATTGGTTGTAGAAGTGTCGTAATGTCTTCTGTCAACAACAAGCGATTCAGTTCTTGACTGAGGCAGTCCTGCATTAGGTCACTCCTGGATGTGAGTGCGGCTTCGGGAAACCAAATTTTGTCGCTCCGTCGCAGATCCCAAACCTACTGATTCGAATGGCTCATATCCGGTTGTGCCAAGTATCTTCATGCAATTCACATACTCCTCGCTAAACATTACCGAAATATTTCAGTGATGCTGAAGTCGTGTGCTAATCGATGTTATTTTTTGTAAATTAATTTATTAAATCAGAGTGTTATGTGGCTCAAGTAACAAGAATGTCACAATCGATCTGCAGCCTTATAGCCATCATTAATATGTGGTGGCGTCATGCTCAAAACCGTTCGAAGTAGAATCCTGTTCTTTTCATTTTTTTCGGTCCTTGCGCTCTTGGCACTTGCATTGTTGTCCTGGTCAATTATTGGAAAGGCGGAAAACGCCGCAAAAGATTTGATCCAGAATCGCATGCATGAAGCCTGGTTACTGGATGATCTGGAGCAGGACCTGCGGCTTGTGCAGGACCTTTCTTTCAAAATCAAAGGTCAGTTACTGCTGTGGGGTGAGATCAACGAAGAATACGAGTCACTTGCAGAGTCTATTCCTGCTAAGTGGAGCGCGATTCAGCGAAGTGCACAGCTGAGTGCCTGGGCAAAAGATAACCAAAGTATCCACGAAGCGGTGGTTGTATACCTAGAAGAACTCGCGGAAGGAATCGAGGAGAAGAGTTACTATCAGGCAGGTAAAACGGTGGACTTTTCACTATTTGCTGCTCTGTCGCCATTGCTTGAGAGCATCAACGATCGCAAGGAGGGAAGTCGCACTCATATCGCTGAGGAATCTGATGAGCTACTGGGGTATCTCGACCGCCAACAGGTTTCGCTGATTATCGGATCTGTTGCCTTTTTGGCGGTCATTGTTCTGATGACGCTCTGGCTGAGGCAAACAGTCATTGTGAGGCTGCAGCGGATCGAGCGGGATATCCAGAGAATGGATGAGTGTTCGGATTTGGCCAATCCGCCGGGTCTGGCCGGGTCTGACGAAGTCGCAGGAGTTGCTGCAGCTCTGATTCGGCTGGTCGGTCGGTTTGAAGGGTTCATCAAAGAAATAAGGGAAGCTTCAAAAAGTATCAACGAGGGATCTGATCGCCTCGGTATCCAGGCGGGAGAACTGGAGTCAGCATCTCAAACGACACAGCATCAGATTCAAGATGTGACAGACTCAATGAAGGCGATGGCAGATCAGGCTTCCACCATTGAGGCATCGACTCGTGAATCCACTGAAGCTGTTCAGGCGGCCGTGACGGCAAATTCGGACATTCAGTCCAGCTTAATAAAAAGTGATACGGCGGTAGAGCGCACTGTAGAGGTCATTGGTCGGGTCTCCGGGGCGATACAAGAGCTGACGGAATCGGCCTCGAAAATCGAGAAGGTGATCGGGGTAATTGCTGACATAGCTGAGCAAACGAATTTGCTGGCCCTTAATGCAGCAATCGAGGCAGCAAGGGCGGGCGAATATGGACGCGGGTTTGCCGTTGTTGCTGATGAGGTTCGAACACTTTCGAAACGCACTGCCGATTCCACTCATGAAACACGGCAATGGGTAGCTGATCTGGTTAAGGGCGTGCAGGGTGTTGAATACTTGATAGCTGAAATGATGGAGGCCGGTGATGATAACCGGCAGACTCTTGACGATCTTAAAGGTCATCTTGTCTCGATGAACCACTGGTTTTCGGATCTGGAGGGGCGGAGTGTCACAATTAATGAGGCGCTCTCGCTGCAACGTGAGGCAATTGAACGTGTGGGTGAGCGGTTTGTGGCGCTTGATGCCCATGCGGCGACAGTCAGCCAACATGTGGCTGGTAGCCGAGAGATAAGTTTGGGTTTGAAGCAGAAAGCGCACTTGATGAGTGATCTCACCGGCCGTTTCCGGATAACTGTTGATTGAAGTATGTAGAGCCATCAAAGCCGGATCTGCTCCCGCACTTCTTAGTACTTTTCAGCAATCGACAAACGTTTCGCCGTCACGGAATTGTGACATCGCCACTGTGCAAATATGGAGTTCTACCGCGTTACTGGGGACGGTTATAAACCGGCCACTCGTCGAGGTTTTTGGCCCGCCAGCTCTTGAATTCTGACCCTGACCCCGTTTCAGATCCGTCCAGAATTGGAAAATTTCGGCCCTGCCCCTAACGGACCTCCAAACCGGCCGCTAAGCATCGAGGGTGATCTTCCAATCTGAATGTCCGCTTTGCGACCTACAGGATAATTTGTTGTGTCAATTTCCGACCACGCTATAGCGGCATGACCAGTTGGCTGATCCATTGTTTAAATGTTGTTTCTGAGTCTTTCGCACTTAACGACTTCAGGAGTATGTCGGTAGATTAGACTCGATATACAAGGAAGGTCGGTAGAGCCTATCTTGCGAAACGGGTTGATTGTTAATCCTCCTCATCCCTGGTCAGACAGTCGCCGCCACGCCCAATTCAGGATCCTACGCAGCTCTAAGGTATATCTCACACGAATCCTGCATTGACAATGATAGGGTTGGGGCCGAGTCAGTTGGTCAGGACGACCGGGACTCAACGCCGGCACGGATGCCAGGCAAACGCGACACCTGCCAAGTGGTGTGACGCGCCAGGGAGAGACTTGGCACCACCCGCGCTTGTCACAATTTTTCCCCTTTGATCGACCCAATCTTGACCTATTGAATCAGGCACAGCAGAATACTGTTTGCATATCGCTATGTTGGCATTGGCTGTTGGTTTGCGCCGATCGCAATTCGGAGCCAGGCCTCTTCGGAGGGCTGAGCGCGCTCAAATAGCCTCCGCCATGCCAGATAGCTTGGCAGATATGCCGTTCCAACCCCATGAAACCGCGCCATCCAGCCCTTCAATCGACTCATATAACTGTTGACGTTCTGTATGTGGTATTCCTTCCCGATCACTCGCTGATTATCGAGTGTAACCAGTCGGTGGTGGGCAATGCCGTGCTCTCTGGAAAAGGTTTTATACCAGCTGTGGCCATCTGAACATAGAATCGAGTCAGGATTGATAATCGGCGTCAGAAAAGCATGAACCGTCGGTTTGTTTAATGCAGGATCTACCAGATCGCTGATGTTACCGTTGCGATCCCGTGCAATAAGTACCGGGATTTTATCCGCTTTATGCTTCCTGTTACTTTGCCCGCCACGCTTCCTGGAACTGCGATGCGTGATGTTGCGCTTGCCTTTGCAGGACTCGGCAAAAAAGGTTTCATCCACTTCGACAATGCCGGAGAGGGCATTCGCGTTGGCATTTGCACTGGCTGTTAGAAAACGGTGACGCCACCTAAAAGCTGTCTTTAAATCAATGCCTACTCGAACTGCCGATACCCGCAGGGTCAGGCTGTCTCGCATACATCTCAGGTAATCAAACCACTTGTTGCGGTGATGCAGCCTGGCCAGTGATGTTCCTGTGACGGCATTAAAGGTCTTGTGACAAGTCAGGCTCTGGCATCGATATCGCTGCAACCCACTGGAACGCCCCCATTTGACGACGTGCTCATATCCACAACGAGGGCATCGGCGGTGAGATCTGGCCGTTTCAAGCAAAGTGTGAGCCTGAGCGTTGATCTGCCCAAGAAGCTGATGGGCAAGGTGTTGTTTGAGATCAACCGGGAGGTGGGCCAAGGCCTTTTCGAGGGCACTAAGGTCAGCTTTTTTCATGTTGCACTCCACCGAAGGACTGTTTATACAGTACTATCAGAGTGTACCAACAGCCGAAGCCAACATAGCCTTGCATATACAATATTGAGTCGGAGGCATTCCATCACTCTCCATTAGCATCGGTTGCCGTCCGCATTGTTTTTGGAAAAGTTACGGTATTTGCCATCTGACCATACTGGTTTGCCACTCTGGGCGCACGGGGATTAGCGGGCTGGGGATGGAGTTTCGTCGCCGACATAATATGGCATATGCCACCCTTCAAGCGTTTGCTTCAATGCAAACCGTAGGCATCGTTACAGAAGATGGTATTGAGCTTTATCATTGGCTCGGCGTGGCAGATCGAAGGATTCTACGATTAGTTCCGGGGTTAAAGTCGGTTCTATTGGATATCGAAGCTTGGCGAACGATGATTCTTGAACCTTACAAACGGCTTGGCTCCGGTGTCTACATTGTAGTGGCTTTCATTGGAGATGGCAGAGTTGTTGGCGTCATGGAAGGACGACAGCCGATGGTCAGGGTTTTGTCGTCTAAACCGGACGCGCTGGGCCGGTCCTTCGGCCACGACACTGAATAGATCTAATTCTGGAACTCTGACACCTGGCGTTCCAGGTTCGCGTACATTGCCAGAAGATCGTCCTCGTTGAGCTTTCCTCTAGTGGTTTTCTTAGCCCTATGTTTTTCCAGCTGGCTTCGCTGTTCGGCGTAGACGTGATGGAGGACGCTGGCTTGATAGTCGCAGCCCTCGTGATCGTTCAGTTGTTTGCGAAGCGATTTGAACTGATCAGGACTGGGAACCTGTTCGAGCTTTTTAGCGATGTCTTTGGGTCGGATATCGAACGCTTCTCCCCAATGTTTTACGGCCTGCTCCCATGCCTGAGAAAGAGATGCCCGCTCATCAATGTAGAATTTGGTGGCAGCGCCTCGTTTGTTTACGAAGAAATAGCAGGTTTCTTGTGCAGCACTTTTCCCACTTCCGATGCCAAGCGTGATGCCCTGGAAGCCAACACCGCGACAGGGGAGGGTTGTGGGATGGTCTTTCCCAATGAAATCCAAATATTGAAGTGCTGCGGAGCGGGCCATGTAACGGGCCTCATAGTACTTGGCCCTGGTCTCTTGATATTGGTACCAGAGTTCTTGAGTAATTCGGGTGTTCGGCCTCTTAAGAGAGAAATACTTCTGATAGCGTTTGCCTCGGATGGTGGCAACAACTCGCCAGCCGTGGAAGCCAGAGGTCAGCTCCCCTTTTTCATAAAAGCTAATAGCCATGGATAGTCGATCTTTCCCGTTCAATTCACGTTAAAGATATTAGGCAGCCAAGCAAACGTCTTCGCTTTGTTCTCAGGCTGATGCCAGCTTGCTGCGACTGTTACTGGTGAATAAACTTCGCAGCCTTTTTGGGCTGCAAATTCGTAACACCGACCGTTGGTTAGTCGTTGTCATTTCCTTGGAGTGGAGCATCGTCCATGGGGCGTCAGGATGCGGGGGATGATACGTTGGCACCCTACGGCAAGTTTACACCCCAGAGGACATTTACACATCATGGTTTGCGTTTTAAGAATCCTGCCCCTCTTCTTTTCGTTGGTAGTGGGTTTCGTCAGTGTTCCGGCCCATGCGTCCGTTATAAAAAAGTCGAACAGTGGCCTTTGCCATCCACCGCAAAGCAGTTGGTATGAGCGAACCCAGAATTATCAACCCTACGACTCCCTTGATGCCTGTTTGGATTCAGGTGGTAAATTACCAGATGGAGTCTCTTTTGCATCGGTTCGACAGGCCCAGGAGCAGCAAAGCAGGCTACGTAGCTATGAACGGTCTGCGTTTGGTCACGGTTGGGATGATGCTGATGGAGACTGTCAGGACAGCCGTGCTGAGGCATTGGTTGCCCAATCCACAACCAACGTCCGGTTTGCAGACGAAAGTCGTTGTAGGGTGGTCTCAGGCCGATGGATCAGTCCGTTCACAGGCAAGGTCATCCAGAACAGCAGCGAGATTGACATTGAAACACGTAGTTCCGCTCAAGTGGGCGCTGGAAGCGCGGAGCGAAGGGTTGGACGCGAGCTAAACGAGAACGGTTTGCAAACGATATGGTCAATCTCTCGCCCGTCGAGCTAGTCTTTTCGAAAGACCAACATCGAATAGGAAAAGCATTGCTTTTGTAGTCAGATCGGCAGAGCATACAGAGACTATTCAAGTGCCGGTGGCAATGTGACAGTTTGCGTAGAGAAACAAGTCGATTATCAGTTTAACGGTCACCGTTTTGAGCCATTTTGGCTTATCCTCAATGAGAGACGTAAACCACCGCTTCTCCCGCTTATGTTCACTACGTTTCTAGCTCGATTCAGCGCTGTTTTTGAAATCCGAGAATTATCCGACGGAACGTTGCATGGCCGCACTAGCAAGCTATATGAATTGGTTGAACGAGACGTATCAGATGCGACGATACGAGCATATGTCTACGCTTTGGCTCAGTTTCTGGGCTACCTGGAAGAATGTCGGCTGACTCATCAGACGGCCGGACTGCATGCCTCTTCGTCCTGTAGTGAGCGGTTCGTGAATCATTACCTCAATGAGGTGCTTTCAAACCGTCTTAAATCGGCGCAATCGCTCCAGACCCATCTATCAGCACTCACCGCTTATTATAACTTCCTGCATTACATGGAATTTTCTCCACGCCTAGCGCTGCGCGTTTATCGACGGACCCGGCAGGCCATGGCGGAACGGAACACCAAACAACATTACATCCAGTACGTTCCGAGACACGCGCGTCTCACATTGCTGAATCATTGTGAAACGCTGGCTGAAAAACTCATGATGAGAATGGGGTTCGAGGTGGGCCTTAGGACTGCGGAGTTGCGGGGTCTGCGCACGCCCGCCTTGTGTATTCTGTTCAAACAGTTGGACAACCGAGCTTACGACCACGTCGAGCGGTTTAGCTACTGGCTGGAGGGTCGCTATGCCAAAAACAGTAAGAGTGGTTGGGTGTATTTTGACAGAGATTTGCTTTCGGATATGAGACGGTATTTTAGTACCGAACGCCAGTGGGCGATTGACGAAAGTGGAAGTGCGGATGAAAGCTTTTTTCTCAGAACAGATCCGCGATTTCTCGGTACAGGTATCAGCGAGTGGCACGCTTCCCGACGCTTTCGACAGAGGGCTGATGAGGCTGGTTTGCACCCCAGTCTGAGCTTTCACGATCTGCGCCATACCTTCGCAACTGAACTGTTTCATGAAGAACTCACGGGGCCTGACGGCCGGGAAACACGCTCGGAATCGGCAGCGCTTATTGTTGTTGCCCAGCGACTCCGGCACACCATCGGGCGAAACGGTCATGCCTCATCGGTCACAACTCGGTACATCCGCATGAGACTCCAAATGTTAGAACTTGAGGGTGGGAGGTGAGTGAAAAGTTGGACGGAGTGGCTGAGCTGGCGCATGCAGTGGACGATATGGCTAAAGCATTCGATCAAACGCTGCCGGAACAACCCACATATACATCGATTAAGCCCACTCGAATCACATACAACACCCAGGCTGGTACCACTCAGATCATAGCATTGGCCCGTGAAAACAAATTCCACGAAGCCATTTTTCAGGGGGCCGCCGCCACATTTCAAACGGACTGGTTTCATGGCCTTAAAGAGGGATCGCGACGAGCTTATTCGGACGCGATACGACGATTCATAGATTGGGTGAACGAAACGGGTTACGAAAGCACCGACATCAATCGCTACGACTGCCTGAAGGCCTACGAAGCGCATTGCATGAATCAGCAGAGCCAGAAGCGCAGCCCCTTAGAATGCTTAACCACAGTCATGAACAAGGCTCTGGCTAGCCCTGGCCTGACTGACGAGGATTTCAGCTATCTAAAGACACTACTGAGGGTGTCAAAGCCTTCAAAAAGTGAAAATGTTCAGCCATATACCCTTACGGACTGGTTCAATCTGCCCTGGCTGCGATCTGTTCTCGGTGAGCAAAAATACCTTCAACTGGAAAGCCCAAGCAGATTGTTTTTGAGCTTTCGGGTGACGATTGCCGAGACACTACTTCATCTACTAGACGTCCGGTCGGAATGGCAGGAACACCCCATTACAACGTTTGAAGAACCTGCTTGCGGGAAGAACTGGTTTCGTAAATGGAACTACAAGATATTAAGGCGTTTTGGTTCGTTTGACTCAGCAGGGCAGCCGCGAGACGCATGGGCAGAACTGCTGTGGCTGGATTTGGTTCGCCCCTCTGACCGAAAGTCTATCAAAACGCTGTTATCGCAGAGCTGCATTGAAAGCTTGGTCTCAGGGCCCTGGGTCTGCGGCCAACGCATTCGGTCCTGGGCTCGCTCTCCAACCATTTTCCATCCGGATTATCAACACGTTTACTCCCCTCTTGAGGAGCGCCTGATGGCCTGGTTAGTTGCCTGTGAAGCGGTGCAGCCAACCGATATTCTTAAACTGAAAACAACGGACTACGCACTCGAATTCAATCAATCCGGTCGCCTGATTGCGATGGAGTGTTGTTACTACAAGGGCCGCGCCAGCTCGACTCGGCAACCAGCGATCCTGATGGCGTCCGATTGCTGGACAAAAGCCCAATATCGCTACTTCACAGGTTTGCCGGTCTCTAGCCCTGTTTTCCAATTCAACGTTATGTCAGAAAAAGCGATGCCGGACATTAGAGAAGGTTTCGCGCAGCAAGGAGATATCTCTTTCTTGTGGCGAATCTGGGAATTGCCTTCCGTCAAGCGGCGAATTGACGCAGCTTTAAGGCGTGCCGGTGCCAGTTCGATCTTTCTGGACGCCGCGTTGGCGCTGACTCAGGGCAGCGAACCCGTGGGCATTTTTGCCAAGACACCCGAAAGTAATATCGGGGCGTACCGCGAAACGGTGGCGCGCTCCCTTCCACAGCACATATTTTCTCTCACGCACGTGAAGACCACTGCCGTTCATGCGGGATCAGACCGTTACCGTGACGGTGACCTGATCAACCACCACTCGCACACCTCGGCAACCGAAAAGCATGCTTATCTGACCGATGCCAATAAGGATTTCGTCAACCGTGCAGGTCGAGTCACCCGCCTGGTTCTGAACGATCTTCAGAATGTTGTCTACCGACCGTCTGTATCCGCAATGGCGGCAGCGGTGAACGATCTGGAGTTGAGCACTCGCGTGGTGGAGGCCACCGGTTCAGAGGACATTCGAGTTTATTCGCTCGACCAGTCCATCGAACGGATCCAAAACGACGATATCATCCTCGTTCCTGACACAGTGGAGCAGGCGCTGCTATTTATTCATACGATCGCCGAAGCCGAGGCTCGGCTACCGCAAATGCTCGCAGTCCGGCCCGATTGGGTCGAGCGCACGCTGTTGATCCGCGTTGAATGGATGACGCGCAATCTGGCTCGTATGCGTTCTGCTGCTGAGGCCCAGAAACAATATGCCGACCTCAAGCCCCATCTGCCCAATTTGTTTGATTACCTCCTGGAGACTGTGGAATGACCGCAACGATAGCACGTCGGCATCGGAACCTACCGGATCTCAATGAATTGCAGGCACGTCTCAGCGCTTTGCCTGGTAACCGGGGTAATCAATTCACGGAGAACGTATGGCAATTCATCAACCAAAGGGGAAAACGTTACACGGTCGACTTTGACACTGTTTTGGCACTGTCTGAGGTCTATCCAGACTGGGTGCGGGAACGGGGAATTGATCCCGTCTCGCTCTCCAAACAGATCTGGCTGTCCCTCGCCGAATCGACGACCGTCAACAGCTACACAAGAAGACTGAAAGGACTGAGGCTGTGGATGGTCGCCTTGGCGCGAAGAAACCTGCCCCGCCTCACCCGCGAAAACAGCCGAGCTGTGTTGACGTTTATGCTAACGAACAATTGGAGAGGGGGACGTCCCTCGCCGCTGAAAGCCGTACGCAGTGAAATGGACATGACGTTTCTCATGCCCCTTCAAGCTCTGAAAGACGCTACCTCGGAGCTGGGCCTCGACTGGATTTCTCGGGATGTGACAGAGGCACATGTCAGGAGGCAGTTCAAGGTGCTGATTCCTGAGCTGACGGACAATGACCTGACCTATCAGGATTGGAAAAAAGGCCAGTCCTTTAACCTGCTTACTCTGGATCACGGTAGATATTATGTGGAGCACTGTCTCAATTTTTTTGAGGAGCACGCCCCGCTTGCCTGCGCCCTCAGTCAAACACTGCAAGCCTGTGCGACGATTGCCACGGATCTGGGCGTAAGCCAGACATCTGTTAGGGCTCATATCTCCCGGGTCCTTGAGGGGCGACCGGTCACCGAGATATGGCCAAGTTGGCCAGCATTGGGGCAGCGGATGCAGACAGCTGTTGTGGATTACTTTCTGGAAGCTCATCGTAAGGCACGCTTCGAACATCACGTTCTGAAAGAAAACGTGTTAGAGCAGGTTGCCGAAGCTTTCGGGCTTGTGCCTTCACCGGAGACCGTAGACCGCCTGCGGGTTATCATCTGGGACTGGCTGCGCCGGGAGGATATCGAGGAAACGCAGTGCCTTCTGGGGGAATGTCAGAGACCGGTGCCCTGGCACTTGTTCCTGCAAATTCTCGATGCCATGAAACAACGCTGTGACCAAAGCGGCTCTTTTGTGCCCACGGTGGCATTTTTTAAATCCTTTGGCCTTGAAGGAACGGTATACGAGGGCGGGAAAAAGACGAAAGGCGGCTACAGTCTGCCTCGCCAATTCATTGAACTGGTCGCGTCGGCTGGCTTAGTCGGTGTGGTGGCGTTGACTGGATGGAGAGCAAGTGAGTTCGGGTTTTCCTATTCTGACATCCAGCGCAACCGAAACATGGATAAGCTGGATCAGTATGCCTTCCCGCATCGCTATCAGGTAGATTGGTACGTCTATAAGACATCCGGACGAGTCCGACAGTTACGGGAAGTCACTTTCAGTGCTGTTGCAATCGCTGAGCGCCTGGGTCGTATGCATGGCTCTGACGGTGACCGCCCATGTTTGTATGGAACATTCAATAGAAAAATCCCCTCCCGGTCTGAAGAGACAGTGCTCAAAGCCGTCAGTGGCCTGTGGCCGCACTACGTCCAACACTATGCCGGTTTTGAACTGATCGATAACTGGGAGTCGTGGCAAAATTTGGCGCAAGTTGAAGCATCCGGCGATTTGCTGACGATGGACCAGTACCGGGAAAAGGAACGGCTTTTGGTATCGCGCTCCGCCGACGAATGGAGCGAACTCTCAATAGACGGGAATTTACGAGAGGCGCATCGCCGAACCCGTGAAGAATGGCCTCGGCTGGCTTTCTTTTTCCAGAGATCTTTTGGCGACAAGAAAGACTGGGTAAGCCAATACCGCGGCGGCACCCTGCGGGCAGACTGGCGGGCTTTGCTTGACACTCACCTGTCCGACGAAACACGGGATTGGCTTTCCTCACTCAGTGACGTCGAGTGCCAATCGGGGGAAACATCCAAAACTATCCACAGCGAGATGCTGGGTGAGGCACTCTATCCAAGCCCCCATGCGTTCCGCCACATGTGGGCAGAGGCGATTTACCGGCGGTTTGATGGTGATGCAGGCTGGATGATCCGCAGCCAGTTTAAACACATCAGTCGCACCATGTGGCTGGCTTACATTCGCGATAAAGACAACCGCGCAGGCCACCAACGAGTGAAGATCCGCGTTATTAATTCACTTGTTCACAACTACATCAAAAGTCACGGCGAAGGCTATGCTGGTGAAATGAATAAGTTACTGCGCCGCCTCCTCCGACAGACGCGCGTCCAGAGCCCGGAGCAACAGATGGAATTAGCCGAGCAACTGGCAAACATAGAGGTTGAGAACATTAAGGCGAATCCTTGGGGGTATTGTTTGCTGATGCGGCGGACCAGGTATAGGGCCAGATGTGCGGAACAGGGTGAACCCATGCGTCACAATGCGTCCCCGGAGCTGTGCTTGGGGTGCGTCCATAATCTGATGCAGACGACCAATGTCGAATGGATGCTTTTTCAAATTGCGTCGCATGTTGAGGTTCTGAACAACCCGGTCGTCCCCGACATTTTCAAACAGCCTTCGTTAGAGATGGTGCGCAATGTCACACGTCACGTCCGGACGCTTAACGCCCGCCACGAGGCACTACCTGAGCTTGAATCCGTGTTAACCAGTTACAAGTTGAGGACTGCGTAATGGTGATGGAGTATCTAATAAAACGTGCGGCGGCAGGGGCCGACAAAGGACCCGAAGATCGTCCAGACTGGGTTTCCGACAGAAACGCCAGTGCTGCCGCCTGGCAGTGTGTGCAGGATATGAAACGAGAGAAGGCGCTCTACATTCGGCGTCACCGCACGCCTACGGATTTTCTCGTGAAGAAAAATTATCTAATCAAGGGCTCCGAAGTCGCCGCAGCAATCGGCATGAATCGCGCAACGCTCATGAACACGTCGAGCTATTCGCCCCATTTTAGACAATACCTTGACGCCACAAACGCAGATTTGGAGGAAGCCAAGAACGCCAAATTGAAGCGCGTCGAGCACCCGACGGCCACCGGAACCAGGAAGAGCCGGAAAGACGACTTGGTCAATCTGGTCAAGGAATTGCGGATGGAAAACGAAAAATTAAGGGCGTTGGCGGCAGAGCCATTGGACGAAATTTACGAAGGTTTACCTTTGCCGATAAAAAAGAAGTTGGGGATCTGGTAGTGGAACCATAAACTGGTCAGGTTAGGTAACCATAAACTGTCCCCACTTAAACAAAAGCGAACATTCGTAGCGCCTCTTCACGTGCAGCATTAGCATTCAACGCCTCTGGGGGAGAAAGCTTTTCAAACATGGTGTGCCAGCAGGCCCTGTACTTCAGCACCATCGAGCCAACACTTACCGATCTGAAGCCGGGGTACGCGGAAGCCAAAGTACCTTTCAGTAGATTCCGCAGGTGATGACGGTGAATTATCTGGCCAAGGCCAAAACAGACCTGCGTGCGATTGCAGACGGAGACGGTATTGATTGGGAAGCAGCCGGTGAAAAAGTGGTACCGGTTTCAATGATCGATGAGGATGGGCAGACAGTATTTACTGCCCAGATCACGATGAATGTGCGCGGTGTCTTTATTCATAAGCTCAAGCCTGATGGCCACGGGCCAGAATGTATAAGAAATATTATCAATAAGTCGCTGAGAATATGGTATTAATGCCCGCAACACGCATATCGAAGGTAATATTTACATGCAAGATATTGGGGTATCCGTCAGTGGGCTGGTGGGGCTAATTATTACCAGCTCGATACTCATTGCTGTACCTGGCCCAAGCATCATGCTTTTTATCGGGCAAGTTATTATGAAGGGCAGAAGTCATGCATTGCGTGGCGTGATCGGTAATGCAATTGGCATGTTAAGCATTGCGATACTTCTTTCTTTTGGACTTGGCCCTCTTATATTGAAATCCGATTTTGCTTTGCCTGCTATCCGAATGCTGGGTGCGGTCGCCTTGCTGCTTATCGGCATAGGGTATCTTGTAGCCTCAAAAGCGGCGAGTCCGGCTGCAACTGACCGGCCAGCAAAGAGAAAGTCACCGCTCACTGCGGGAGTGATAGTGGGTATCACCAACCCCAAGGCATTGATCATGTTCGGAACCATAGTTCCAAGCTTCCTCAGCGGCAATCTTGCGAGCCCCACGAACGTCCTGATCATGTACTCGATGATACCTATCCTATTGGGTATTGCGATCGATAGCGTGTGGGTTGTCGTTGCTCACAGCTTAAGCTCCCGCCTTTTTTCCAACGCAGACAGTGTGAGAATAGTAAACCGTATCGGAGGAGGCTTAATTATTCTGATGGCCCTTATGTTGGCACGCGAAGCTGTTTCTGGTTTTTTGTCAATCAACAGGTGGCCGGCACCGTGGGCGTGACCGAACTGGGGGAAGCTTTCGCTATTTTTTGAAAAACTGAGTGTGCCGTGGAACAGAACCGGGCCGCTGTTTTTCCCTCCGGTAGTGATCACGGGTATTCCGTATCTGAAGATAATCGATGTCTGGTGGCCGGTTTACCCCGGCAAATGAATCAGCGGAAGTGGCGATTGGGGTTTGACGGTCTGGATCGCAAAGTTGCTTCGAATGTCCCGAACCCCAGGTAACTTGAGCAGCGTATTGCTCAAAAACTCCTTGTAGGCGCGAAGATCGGGCACCGCAACCTGCAACAGGAAATCCGACTCCCCGGACACTAGGTGAGCCATCACCACTTCTGGCATAACACTCACCGCCTCGCAAAAAGCCTCGGCTTCCTTTTCCTGATGACGCTCCACTTTGATGCCAACGAATACGGTTAGCCCCAAACCCACTTTTTCCTGATCCAGGATGGCGCTGTAGCCCTTGATCACTCCGGATTCTTCAAGCAGCCGCACCCTTCGTGAGCAAGGCGACGGGGACAGGTCTATTCCCTCGGCCAGATCCGTGTTGGGCGCGCGGCCATCCGTCTGCAGTGCCTCCAGAAGTTTTCGATCAAATCGGTCTAACTTATGGGTTGGCATTAGAATCTCCATATAAGGATAAAATTAGCGAATAGCACCAATTTTATATTCTTTTGTGGCTGACAACGCAACCATACGCTAAACAACGGACGGTATAATCAAGGCTTTAATACCGACAAGAGACATGACCCGTGGCTGACCTTCTACTGTTCCTGACTGCGCTCGTTGCGATTTACCTTACGCCAGGACCGGACATGTTCCTGGTGCTCGGTACCTCCGTGAGCAGTGGCCCCAGAAACGCCATGGCCGTCGCTGTGGGCCTTGCCATTGCCCGGGGCTGCCATGTCCTGCTGGCAGCGGTGGGGCTTGCAACTCTGTTTGCGACTCATCCCTGGACCTACCACACGGTACGATTACTGGGCGCGGCCTATCTGCTCTACCTGGGTTGGCAATTCTTCCGGACAGGTCATTCTCTCCCTGATCAACCCCAGTCAGCGGCAGGTACTCTGCCATCCGTGGGATATCTGGCTGATTTCCAAAGAGGGCTGGCAACCAACCTGCTCAACCCCAAATCCCTGATCTTCTGCTCTGTACTGCTTCCGCAGTTCATCCACCCGGAACTCTCAGGCATTGCCGGACAGTTCGCCATACTGGCACTGATTCTGGTGCTGACCGGGCTGGTCTTTGATTTTACCTACGCAGTTCTGGGGCGGGCACTCTCGGCAGCTACCAGCGGCAACGCCCGATACCACAGAGTCCAGAACAACCTCTTTGGCTGTCTGCTGACAGGCATCGGGCTGAAGGTTGCGTTGAGTTGATGCAGCGTAAGCGTCTGGCTATCACACCCTGCATGGGGACGTGTATACTTGTGCAAGTTTAAGGCATCTGTACTGGTCCGCTCTAACGTTAGAGAAGAAATTGGGAGCGACACCGGGCCTTTTTGCGGACTCCGCATACTCTAACCATTTTGTAATCCAACAAATGGTTAGAAATATGCAAAAGTCTCACGTATTCCTCCTGTTACTCATACTTGGAACGGCCTTCTGGGGAGTGTCGTTCTCTTTCGTCAAAGTCGGTGTGGCAGACGGCTCACCTTATGTCTTCCTGACCTATAAATTTGCCCTGGCAGCAATAGTCCTCGCGGTACTGTTCGCGAAAAGATTCAACCGCCTGAACCGGAAAACCATTGTCGCCGGCGCGTTGATTGGACTTCCGTTGCTCTTAGGGAACGTGTTTCAGACTATTGGGCTACAACACACCAGTGTCACCAACACCGCATTTATCACCGGCCTGGATGTTCTTCTGATTCCGCTATTTAAGTGGGGCTTATTCCGAAAGCCAGTGCAAAACCGCATATGGATTTCCTGCTCAATTGCACTTTTCGGGCTTTACTTGATAGTCGCGCAATACGGTTTACACCTGAATGTTGGCGATCTATGGACGATGGCCTGTGCAGTGTTCTTTGCTTGCTATGTTATGGCTGTAGGGTATTTCTCACATCGATGTGACGCAATGCTGACAGTGACAATTGCGATGACGGTATGCAGTCTCGGCAGTGGTCTCGCGGCACTGTTCGATAAGCAAGCAGTATGGATGCCTTCAGATACGCACTTTTGGGAGGGGATTTTGTTTGCGGGCCTGCTTGGTACCGCTTACATGTATGGTATACAAAGCTCCGCTCAAAGGTATCTTGAAGAAGAGAAAGTAGCATTAACCTATCTTTGCGAGCCTATTTTCGCAGCCCTCGCCGGCATGATCATGCTCGGGGAGCCTCTCAGTCTTCGGACCATGGCTGGTGGGGGGTTAATCTTGATCGCGCTAGTAGTAGCAGAACTTGATTTCAAGCGCCGGCAACCGCGAGATGCTTAACGGATCAGGGATCATGCCTCTTGAGTTTGGCAGACTGGGTCAACGTCATCACCGCAGCGGCATTCCCGAACACTCGGAATGTCAGGCATTCTCACCAAACGTTTTGCGCCAAACCCGAGGACTTACATGGTGACGCTGCTTGAAGTGTTGCCGGAAGGACGTTGCGGTATGGAAGCCGATTCTTTCCGCGATAGCTTCCACCGAAAGTGATGTGCTTTCCAGCAGCTCACGTCCTTGCCGCAGCCGCTCACCGACCAGCCACTCCATCACCGTCATGCCGGTTGCCTTCTGAAAATGGCGTGTGAAAGTGCGCCGGCTCATAGCGGTGCGGGCAGCCAACTCATCGATGCTGTGGGTGTCGGCCAGATGTTCCCGCAAGTAATCCAGTAGCCGGTTGATGTGGGCATCCTGGGTGGAAATCGCGACCGGCTGTTCGATGAACTGGGCCTGGCCGCCTTCCCGGTGCGGCGGAACCACCATAAGGCGGGCAAGGGTATTGGCGGTCTTCGCACCGTAATACTCCCGCACCAGAAACAGGCAGCAATCCAGCCCTGCAGCTGTACCAGCGGAGGTGACCAGCCGCTCATCCTCCACATAGAGGGCGTTGGTATCCAGGTTCACCCGCGGAAACCGCTTGAGAAAGTCCTGCTCTGCTAACCAGTGGGTTGAGGCCCGTTTGTTATCCAGCAAACCCGCATAGGCCAGTGCATAGGTGCCGTAACAAAGGCCCACCACATGGGCACCGCGCTTATGGCAACGGGTGAGGGCTTCCGACAGTTCGGGGGGTGGCGCTTCAGTTAGATCGTGCCAACCGGGTACTACAGCAATATCAACCGCATCCAATAGATCCAGGCCTCCGTCCGGCTGCACGGTCATGGCCCGCTTGGATGCCAGGGGCTTCCCGTCCGGGGTGATTATCAGCAACTCGAACAAGGGGCCTTCGGGCAGGGCAATGCTGAACACCATGTAGGGTACGGAGAAATGGAAAGGGCTGAATTGCGGGTGAAGAACAAGCCCGACTTTCGGTAGCGCCACGGTGTCACTCCTGCGGTTTATTTAACCTGATAATAACTGCTTGGCCCGATTCTTTCGATCATTGTCTATCAGGTCAATATTGGGGGTGATCAGATCTCCGTAGACTTTATTCCATCAACAAACATTCTGTTGGAGGACAAACACCATGTTGACCAATACCTTCGCTGGCGCCCTGATGCTGGCTTCGATTGTTTTTACTGGCGCTGCTTTCGCTGAATCGGATTCCCGGGAATCCAGCCATCAGATACAGCAAATCCGTAATGCCACCATCAAGGTTACATACGGAGAGACCACCTTTCTGATCGACCCCATGCTGGCCGACCAGGGGGCTTACCCGGGCTTTCCAGACACATACCGCAGTGAGCTGCGTAACCCTTTGGTGGGCTTGCCCATGGCCGCTGAGGATGTGATCGAGGGTACCGATGCGGTGATCTTGACCCATACCCACCTGGACCACTGGGACGATGCCGCCCGGAAGCTGTTGCCAAAGAACATTCCCCTGTTTGTGCAGAACGCGGCGGATGCCGGGATGGTTCGTTCACAAGGCTTCACGGATGTGCGCATTCTGGATGATGAGACGGAATTTGGCGGCGTGGCCCTCCACAAAACCGGGGGGCAGCATGGCTCCGATACCCTCTATGCCATTCCCGAGCTGGCCGAGGCGCTGGGTGAAATCATGGGCGTGGTTTTCGAGGCCGAAGGGCAGAAAACCACTTATGTGGTAGGCGACACCGTATGGCGCGATGAAGTGGTGCAAACACTGGAGCGCTTCCAGCCGAATGTGGTTGTGCTGAATACCGGGGCGGCGGAACTAACAGGCTTTGAGGGCGACCCGATCATCATGGGCAAAGAAGATACCCGGCGGATGCACCGCGCTTTGCCGGACGCGGCCATCGTCGCCGTACACATGGACGCGGTGAACCATATGACGCTGAGCCGCGAGGAGCTGGCAGAGTTCGTAGAGAACGAGGGAATTGCCCATCAGGTTTTGATCCCGGCGGATGGTGAGATTCTTTCTTTCTGACCAAAGCACATCTGAAACATATGACCAAATGAGGAACAGTCTAATGAGCAAGCGAGCCGTTATTGTTGTCGATATCCAGAATGAGTACTTTGCCTCCGGCAAACTGCCGCTGGTGAACATTGAACAGGCAGCCGCCAAGGCGGCACAGGTGATAGATGCAGCGCGTCAGAACAAAGACCTGCTGGTGCATGTTCACCATGAATTTCCGGACCCGAATGCGCCTGTATTCACTCCGGGTTCAGACGGCATCAACATCCACGAATCCGTGGCACCGGAAGGTGATGAGCCGGTTATTCTGAAGAATTATCCCAACTCCTTCTTAAAAACCAACCTGAAAGAGCTGCTGGATGCCAACGACATTGAGGAAGTGGTGGTGATCGGTGCCATGAGCCACATGTGCATTGAGGCTACCAGCCGTGCGGCCTCGGACTTTGGTTACAAGGTCACCGTGCTGGAAGATGCCTGCGCCACGATGGACCTGGAGTTCAACGGTGTGAAGGTGCCGGCGGCACACGTTCATGCCACGGCTATGGCGGCGCTTGGGTTTGCCTATGCGAGTGTACTGTCGACTCGGGAATACCTGTGAGGATCCTGCTCTTAGTATCTGTCGAGTGGTTGCTCCAGTAAACTGAATGCCGACCGGCTAGAAGCATTTAAGCCGGTCGTTTCAAGGGTGTCGCTCGACCAGGGTACATCGCACACCCATTGAGAACGGAGACAGAAAGCCTTCTTCCTACGCGCTGATCCACTGGCTCTTGGCCAACTCCGCTCTTGGCCGGCCCTCCATAGTGACGACCATCGTGGTGTAGATGTGCCAAAATCTCAATGCATCCCGCATTTCTGTCAGCACATAAACAAAAGCGAACATTCGAAAATTGTCAGAATGACCACAAAGCGTGCTTCTACGGCGAAGGCTCGTTTCCCTGGGGCCACTTGCTCTGACATTGTCATTGCCATCCTCGCTGGAGATCCTGATGGCCCTGCTGCCTGTTCTGATCACCCTGCCGATGATTCTTATCGTCGACACCTGGGGCAAGTTTGCGTTTATCACACCGTTCCTCTTGATTCCCGGCTACCTCACAATTGGCTACGTTCTTTATCGCTCGGCAAGCCGGCCGGTGTTCGATCGCAAATCAGGGCAGTTCTGGAAGGGTTCGTACCAATCCCGTCAGAAAGGGAAAGTCCCGCTGTCGGACTTTTATCCGAACCCACGAAGAAATATATGTATCGTTAATTATGACATGCTACGGTTGTGTATCATCGGCTAGGAGGGCGCTCCAACGGCCTTCGTGGACTAGGCGTACGATTTCGTCGTGGATAAGCTGACGGACGACGTGAGCGCCCTCGCTGAGTTCTTGCAAGCTGGAGTACCAGATGGAGACGTCCCAGCTGAAAACCGGATCGACGATCTTAAGTGCTACTAGTGTTCCGTCCGGGTAATTCCTTAGCGTAAATATGCTATAATTCAGGTCGTTTTTCACTGGCTTGGAGATCCTGTTGTGGCGCGGAAACCAGCACCCTTTAATCTTACCGTGAATGATCAGTTGGAGCTGGAAAGCTGGTTACGAACAAGTACATTAAGTCAGAATCTTGTTCAACGCGCTCGGATCGTTCTGGCTCTGAATGCTGGCGAACCACCGAAAGCGGTGGCTGAGCGACTGGAGACCAGCACGCCTACCGTTTTCAAGTGGCGTAACCGTTATATCGAGCAGGGCCTGAGTGGCCTGCAAGACGCTCCAAGGCCCGGACAGCCTAGGAAGCTGGACCGGAAAAAGGTCAAGTCGATTCTTGATGACACGGTCAAAAAGCTGCCCAAGGAATCAACCCACTGGAGCGTCCGGTTGATGGCCGAATATGCCGGTGTCAGTCGCTGGCAAGTACATCAGATCTGGAAAGCCGCTGACCTGAAACCGCACCGGCTGAAAACCTTCAAAATAAGCAATGATCCGGACTTTGCTGAGAAGGTTTTCGATGTCGTTGGCCTGTACCTGAATCCGCCGGATAACGCGCTGGTGCTGTCGGTTGATGAAAAAACGCAGATCCAGGCACTGGATCGCACTCAACCAAAGCTGCAACTGAAACCCGGCCAGATCGAGCGCCGTACCCACGATTACAAAAGGCACGGGACGACCAGCTTATACGCGGCCCTGAATATCCTGAACGGTGAAGTGATTGGGCGCATTACACAACGCCACCGTGCCAAAGAGTTTCTCGATTTTCTGCGACAAATTGATCGAGAAACACCGAAAGAGCAGGATCTTCATCTGATTCTGGACAACAGCTCGACTCATAAAACACCAGAGGTGAAAGCCTGGCTGGAAAAACATCCCCGGTTCAAGCTTCACTTCACACCAACCAGCGCCTCTTGGCTGAATGCCGTTGAGGGCTGGTTTGGTCAACTGGAACGCCGCGCTTTGTACCGTGGCATCTTTACCAGTGTAGGTGAACTCAAGACGGCGATTCGTCGCTTTATCAAGACTCATAATGAGAAGCTGGCGAAGCCATTTCGCTGGCACAAGAGTGCAGAAACGATTATGACTTCAGTCGCGCGAGCAAAGCTGAGCGTTATTGATAATAAATAAACGGATTACCCAGACGGAACACTAGTAGCAGGGATCAGTGATCGGAACCGCCTTTAGGCGGTTTCCCGGTCACTGCCGGTTTAGTGGTTCCCAAGGGTTCTCCACACCGGCCTAGCCCTGCCCTGACTCAAAGTGCCTCTTTACCTCATCCTATGCTTGTTGCTGGTTCATGGGGGTTCACCCGGCGTTCGTGGCACTGTGAACCCTCGGCATTTCTTCCCGGACGATTGCCCAGATAAAACCTATCAGTTCCCTCGCAATCGCCACACACACCAGCTTGCTGTTCTTGCCCGCCTGGATGAGATCCCGGTAGCGACCGCAAAGCCGTTTCTGGGCCTGCCAGGCGATCCCCTTCGCGGCCTCTGACGCTGGGGCCGCTTTACGCTTGAGGTGTTTCGTCTGGCGCGCCGGGAAGCGGTAACTCCAGGCTGACTCGACCAGCATACGCCGGGCATGACCATTGCCCGTGAGCGTGATGCCGCCCTGGCGACGCCTCCCGCCACTGCTGTGTTCGCTCGGCACCAGCCCTAAAAATGCCATCAACTGACGGGGCGAGTCGAAGCGGGTAATATCCCCCAACTCAGCCAGCAACACCATGGCCGCCAGTGTGTCGACTCCTCTGAGTGCCACCAGAGCCTCCACCACCGGTGCAAGGGACCACTGTGCCAACGCCCGTTCCATCTGTGTCCGCAAATCAGCCACCCGCTGCGTCGCCGCCTTCACCGCATCGACATACTCCTGCAGTACCACCTGCTGCCAGTCGTGTGAGAACTTCAGCGACTCCAGCCACGTGTAATGGGCCTGCGTCCAACGTTTCTTGCCAGCGGGCCAGGCGTGGCCGTGACGCAGCACGAATGCGCTCAGCTGCTGGCGGGCCTTGCGCTCCTGCGACTTCATATCACCGCGGGCACGGGTCAGATCCCGCATCGCTTCCTGTTCCGGACCAGGCACCCAGACCGGCATCAGATCACCGCTGCGCGCAAGACGGGCCAACTTTAATGCATCCCGACGGTCCGTCTTGATCCGCTCCGCCGCCGCCTTGGGAATGCGCGACGGCGCCACCACCTCACAGATATGTCCGGTACCGGCGAGCTGGTGATACAGACCATAGCCACAGGGCCCCGCCTCATACACAAACTGTAGGACACGACCACCAAACCGCTCACTCAGGCGCCGCACGAGCTTCTCAATCGATTTCGGGCGGTTGGCAATTTCACCTTCGGAGTGGGGCTCCTGCCGGCCGGGTTCAGCCACCGCCACCGCAATCGTTTCCTTATGGACGTCCAAGCCCACATACGCGGCGTAACATTCCTGCCCGGGTAGTTCCAGCCTTGCTGCAACGGTGTCGATTCGGGACGCTTCTGATTTAAACTTATTCATGACCTGCCCTCCTCAAAGTGGCTCTGCTGTTGGTTTCTTTCCGTCCTCAACAATAACCCACGTGCGTTGAGGACGGGCAGGTCAAAACATCATGTCTAGCAGGCGGTAGCGGTGAGCCCCGAAAACCACGTCGGCGGGCGCCAGGGTCAGCACTAATAAGGCAGAGACAAACTCCGGGAACGCTCCGGTTGCGAACAGCACAAGGCCGGCCATGATCAGAATAGATGTGATTAGCTTCTTCCCATCGAACCAGCCGGCTACCGGTGTCCGCAGCAAGACCAGGCCCAGCGCGACCCACTGCGAACGTTGTAATCCCATCAACGTAAACGTACATTCCTGTTCTTTTCCGGGAATAGCCAGAAGGCGAACCATCGGGTCATTCGGGGCATCAGTACATAAGTCATCAGCAGCATGACCACGATGGTCACTGTCATGGTTCTGAGCAATAACGGAATTTGCGCCAGAATGTCTCCAAACATTACAAAAACCAGGGTTACCGCCGGATAAAGGGCTAGCCAGCTGACAATCGTCATCTTCCATTTGGGTGGTGGTTTCACCGGATTCTGTCCAGGTAGGGTGAACCAGGTGACGATCCCGGAGGTGACTTCCCGTTCGCTGGGTTGCACCAGCAGGCTTTCGATCTGTTCCAGTAGTTCGGCCCGTTCCTCCGATTCTTCCCAGGCAGTCAATGTTTCCCTGTCACGGAACTTGAAGGCAATTCGGTACTCCGGGTCTTCGGGAGAGGCCGGTCGGAACATTGTTGCGCCCAGATAACCCGGAAACGTTGCGGCTCTCTGGGTCATTTCCGTGCTGAGTTTTTCAAACTCGCTTTCCTTGCCTTTAATAACGCGACGGGAGACAACAACCGTCAAGGCCGTTTTCTGAGGCGTGCTCATAATTTTTCCTTATTATTTAGTCTATTGCCTGGATATGTAAAAAGAGAGCCTGCAATGGCAAGCCCAAGTGGGGTAGAGCAGAACAAATCGAAAACAATGGTAGCATTCTGAATCCGTAACTCTGAACAGCTCGAATTTGCTCAATGCACGCAATCGCAGGGCCTTGGGCGGTTTATACACCGCATGGCGGCCTGGCCCTGGTGGGCCACTATCTGAACCGGCGCACGTCGCTCACGAAATGAGTAATCATAATTCTTTAACGAACGAGCACCTCTATTTGCCCGCCCGTCATTATTTATAGAACAGACAGCGCTTTCTCCTTAGGCCTGCCGCAGGAAATCAATCGCTAGACGGTTGAATTCATCGGCATGCTCCCATTGCGCCCAGTGGCCGCATCGGGAGAAAATGTGCAAGCGTGCGTCGTCAATGTTCCAGAGCAGCTTCAAGCCGTGGTCAAGGGGAACGAAGCGATCATCGCGCCCCCAGGTAATGAATGTCTTGGCCTTGATTTCTCCAAGTCTGGCAGTCACATCCCAGGCTGAAAGCGGCGCCTTTTGCGCGCTGATGAGGAAGTTCTTCAGGTGTTCCGGTTGGCGCTGAATGGCTTCCCAGCGGCCCTGCAGCAACTCCTCGGTGATGAGGGACTGGTCATACAAAAACACCTGAATCATCTGTTTCAGGTTTTCATAGGACGGTTCGGAATACAGTTTGAATAGCAGCTTGATGCCTTCCATCGGCATCGGCGCAAACATGCTGGGGCCAAGGCCGCCAGGTCCCATGAGGATCAGTTTGCCGATGCGATCAGGGTATTCGATAGCGAAGTTCAGTGCTGTGGCGCCTCCCATCGAGTTGCCGACCAGATGCGCCCGGTCGATGCCGAGCGCATCCATCAGCCCCTTGACGGCACGGGCGTTGACCAAGCCGCGCTGCTCATCCATCACCACTGCGTCCGACTTGTTGAAGCCGGGCGAGTCCTTCAGGATCACCCGGTAGCCAGCTTCCACAAAGGGACCGATGTTGCGGTAGTAGTTACTCCAACCGCCCGCGCCGGGGCCCCCTCCATGCAGCATGATGACGGTTTCGCCGTTACCCGCTTCGTTGTAGTGAATCTTGAAATCGGAAAAACCTTTTTCATTTATGTTCAGGAACTTGCTAGTAGAACTTTCAGTGAGCGCTGTCATTTTTGATCCTTTAAGTGAATGGTGTGCAAACAAGTCAGGTGGAGTGATTCATACTGCGCTGGGTTTGATTTCATACGGAGGTTAAGGTCAACCCACGATCACGCGCCATGGTCATGGCGGTGTCTTCGATCATGTCTTCCTGCCCGCCACCATGCCGCGCCGTCCCAGCTCGACCAAGATGTCGCGCGCAGGCACGCCATACTTCGCACTGGCGCGTTTGGCAAACAACAGAAAGCTGGAATAGACCCCGGCATAGCCCAGCGTGAGCGAGTCGCGGTCGATGCGGATGATGTGGTCCATGATCGGTACCACCAGGTCTTCGGCCACGTCCTGGATCTTGAACACATTGACCCCGATTTCAATCCCCATGCGGGCGCACACGGCGATGAACACCTCCATCGGCGTGTTGCCAGCACCAGCGCCCAGGCCTGCGGCCGCCGCGTCGATGCGATTTGCACCGGCTTCAATTGCTGCGATCGAGTTGGCGACGCCCATGGCCAGGTTGTGATGGCCGTGGAAACCCAGTTCGGTCCCGGGCTTGAGGGCCGCGGGCACCGCGCTCAGACGGGCTTTCACGCCCTCAGGCAACAAATAGCCTGCCGAGTCAGTCACATAAATGCAGTTGGCGCCATAGCCTTCCATCAATTTGGCCTGGCTCACCAGCTCTTCCGGACTGGCCATGTGTGCCATCATCAAAAAGCCCACGGTATCCATGCCCAGCGCACGGGCCTTGGTGATGTGTTGCTCAGACACATCGGCTTCGGTGCAATGGGTCGCCACACGGATGGTGGCCACGCTCAGGTCTTTGGCCATCAGCAGGTGATCGACGGTGCCGATGCCGGGCAGCAGCAGGGCCGAGACCTTGGCCTGTTTCATCAGCGGAATGACTGCGCCCAGGTATTCCTCGTCGCTATGTGCCGGAAAACCGTAGTTGACGGAGGAGCCTCCCAAGCCGTCGCCGTGGGTGACTTCGATCAGCGGCACCCCAGCGGCGTCCAAGCCGCTGGCAATGCTCTTCATCTGGTCGAGCGTCATCAGGTGGCGTTTGGGGTGCATTCCGTCGCGTAGCGTCATGTCGTGAACGGTGACTTTTTTGTCTTGTAGCTTCATGGTGGTTCTCCTGTTTGGTTCAGGCGCGAACGGGCTTGAGTGTGAGCCGGCCGGCGAGGATTTCCTCGGCAAACATCTCGGCGGTGCGGGCGGCCGCTGCGGTCATGATGTCGAAGTTTCCGGCGTACTTGGGCAAGTAGTCGCCCAGGCCTTCGACTTCCTGGTAGACCGAGACGCGCTTGCCGTCGAACACCGGGCCGTTGACCAGCTTGTAGCCGGGCACGTACTTTTGCACCTCTTTGATCATGGCGTGGATGGACTTGATGATCCTTTGCTGGTCGGGTTCGCTCTCCAGCAGGCAGTGCACGGTGTCACGCATGATTAGTGGCGGCTCGGCCGGGTTGAGGATGATGATGGCCTTGCCCTTTTTCGCGCCGCCCACCTTTTCGACGGCGCTGGCGGTGGTGCGGGTGAATTCATCAATGTTCTTGCGAGTGCCCGGTCCCGCCGATTTCGCCGTAGGCCACCGGCTGCACACGGCTGACGGCCACCACCATGGGGATGGTGGCCTGGCCTCCGCAAGTCACCATGTTGACGTTCATCTCGCCTTTGCCGACATGTTCCTTGAGGTTGACCGGCGGTACGCAGAACGGACCGATGGCCGCGGGCGCGAGGTCGATCATGAGGGCGCCTTCGGCGTTGACCTTGCGGCTGGTGTCAGCATGCACGTAGGCACTGGTGGAGTCGAAGACGATCTGCACGCCGTCGGCCTGCATGTGGGGAATCAACCCATTGACACCGTCAGCGGTGGTCTTGATGCCCATCTCTCGGGCACGCTTCAGGCCGTCGGATTCTGGGTCGATGCCGACCATCCAGACCGGCTCCAATGCCGGGCTGCGTTGCAGCTTGGCCAACAGGTCGGTGCCGATGTTGCCGGGGCCGATCAGGGCGCATTTGATTTTTTTCGTCATATGCAGAATTTCCGGAAAAGTCAGTGAAAGCGCACCGAGCCGCCCCCTATGGTTTCGATCATGGCGTCAGATACCCTCTTTCGAAGTCGACTGACACGTCATTGCCTTCGATGCGGACAGGAAATATTTCCAATGCCGCACAGGGAGGTGGAGATTTGACTTTGCCCGTGCGGACACAAAACTTTCCCAAATGCAGCCAGAATCCATCTGGTCGGGTATTGATTGGTCGCTGAAGAGTCATTCAAGCAGATTTCAGCGGTTTCGACGCAGGGTACGCCAGACACGAAAGCCCCAGCCAATCCAAATCAAATGAATCGCCAGCGTGACAAGCCCGAACCACAAAGCTTCGTGGCTCCATACGATGCTGTAAAAATCCCAGAGGCCATCGACAACTTCCGTTGCAATGACCACTGGAATGACGGCCTCATAGCGACCCGGATCGCGCGCGCCCCACAAGGCGACGGCCCCGATGGCACCCAACTGAAGACCGACAATGGCCCAGGCATCTTGCAGCAAGGTGAAGATCGGTTCATCCACGTGCAGTTCGACGCCTGGGTACATCGTGCCAAACAAGCCCAAGGTGCTAAAGGGAAGCGTGCCAATGAGGTTGATGATGTAAAAAACGCCGATGGCAATAAAAAACAGTCTTGCTTTTGTCATGGCAGCTTCCTCGGTTCAGGGGCGGGTTCAGGTTTCTTGCTTGGAAAAAAACATGCCCAGGCTATTCGACAACAACGTGCTCTGGGTGACTCCGCTCCTCACTATATTTGCCCGGGCACCATTCAGGCCAATTTACACCAAGGTTCAGTTAACACCAAGTTGTTGATGCCCATAATGTGCAGGTCAAGGACGGCCAGTCGCCTGAGATTGATCATTTTGCGACCAGGGGATGGCGTCCAGACAATAGTCGATGGCCCTGGGATGGTTTACCGGGTGATATCAAGTCGGTAATCGGATCGAATGACTTATCCGGAAGAGGCGAGACCTCTATAAAGGTCGCGATAAACGACAAAGCCCGGACAGTGACGGCTAACTCGCAGTAGTCACTGCCGACCGCTGTGAGTCAGGGGCGGCAGGCCATGTACATCAGTTTCTGCATCACACGGTCCTCAGGCGACGATGTTTGGCCGGGTGGCGTATCGGAGCATAGATGTCATACCTCTTATATAGGAGTAGCTGACACCTTCCTTGCTGGTCTGGCTGTTGTCCACGGGAAAAGCGTCCATATTCAGGGCTACATGGCCCATCTTCAGAGGCGAGATCGGTGCACCACTGGACTGCAGAAGCTCAAGGCTGGGGTCATCCCAGAGCCAGTCCGGACTGGCCTTGCCGCCTCGAAGTCACTCTGGCCCAGCGTAATCAGCCCGAGATAGGTCCGGATCAGTTCAGTGTTCGGAATACCGTGGCGCTTGATTACGGTGCGGGTGGTTCTGGTGAGCGACCTATGCCGGTTCAGACAGTGGCCCACCGGGGCCAGGCCGCTGTGGGGTGTATAGACTTCGGTTCGGGATTGTTGGAGAATGAAAGTGCGCGTGAGCCGAAAGCACTGACTGGGTGTGCGATGCTCTTATATCCTCCCAAAGCCCGCTATTGCAGGCTTTGGGAGGGCAAGGATTCAGTGATAAATCAATATTGACATTGACCTAAATTGAGATTTGGTGTTTTGGTTTTCGCAGCATCGGGCCACGATTCGATCGTGCAAATCGCCAACCAATAATAATTACAATGAAGGATTAATGGTAATGCATTTTTGTCAGTTAAGTGAAAAAAGCCAAATTTTAAGCAGATGCTGCCTTAGCGATGCTGTCAGTTATTCCAACGAGCATGCAGGCTCCCATCGTGTTGTCCAAAACCGCATTAAAAATCTAAAGGTTAATCTGAAACACGTCGAGATTGGCGGCTTGGGTCTGTTCCAAATGTGCTACGGTGACAGAGCGGCAGTCTCGTCGTCGCCGCATGAACGCGAAGGTCTTTACCATGTGCACTTCGTGCTTAAAGGGCTCTGTTCATTGAGAGCGGGTGGTGAAGAGCATACATTAGCCCCCGGCGAATTATTGTTACTAAACCCTGACAGCACTTTAGACCTTACCTACTCAGACAACTACGAGAAGCTTGTCGTCAAGATTCCCGCTCGTTTAATTCACTCGGTTTGCAGCGAAAATAGGTGGAGTTACTCGGACTCGAGGGCGCGCCTCGCCCCGCTTTATCGTCACGCAAAGCAGGATGGCTTAATTAGTTTGCTTAGCTTGGTATGTCAGGAAGCGGAAAATGACGAGTCTCATCTTCAGGTGGGGGAACGCTATGCCAAGCTTTTAATAAGTAAGTTGCTCGCCATACCTGGCGGTAATATTAGCCGCGAGCCGATGAGTTGTGTAGGCGATTCGTTCGAACGTCTGGAAGAGTTCATCTCGAACAATATCAAGCAAAATATCTGTCTGGAGCAATTGGTCGAGCTGGCAGGTATGAGTGCTCCCTCTTTAAATGAGCTATTTAAGAAGCATGCTGGTACGACACCCATGCGATTCATACGCCAGCGCAAATTGGAAGCCGTTTATACTCACTTGAGTAACCCGGACGCTGCAGTGAGAAGTGTCACCGAAGCGGCTATTGACTACGGATTCCTACATCTTGGACGCTTTGCCGATAGCTATAAGTACACTTTCGGGGAGCTGCCATCGGAGACTCTGCGCCGTATGCGTGCAGAAGCCAACCTCATCGACTAACCTGATTACGCATAAGGCTCAGCGATCTTCAGGAACCGGTACGGCGCTCTTCATTGGTTTGCACTGCGGCGACAAACGGGAGCTTGTGCGCCGCGCCCGCGCTTTCCCGGCCGTTCACCGCCCAGATAGGCGTCATCCATCTCAATGCGTCCAGGAAGCTTTTCTCACTGGTTGCGCTTCTTTGAGCCGGTCTTCCCGGCTGTCCATCTGGAACTCAAAAACAAGACGATGCCCTGATTCAGTCCGCCAGGCTACGAGAATAATCCGTATGCCTGTCTAAAGGGTGCGCTGACCCGCCTGCCAATGCAGAAGGCCAACATCATCGACGAGTTATTGTCCCAAAACTGGACGCCCGCTACCCCTGACAAGGAGTGATGACCGGGCGTGTACCTTAAAAAACGGATGGCGATTTAAAGAAATCGGATATCCCCGTGCCGGCCAGCGCGACACAATAGCTGCGATTTGAAATAAACAGGGCTGGAGCAGATAAAGTCAAGCGCCTTAAGGGTCAATAGCTTTGCGCTAGCCAATGCTTAGTTCTGGAGTATGCGTCGAGCCTAGTTCAATCGGGCAGGTTTCGCGGGATCGGGATTAGATATGGCTAGGTCCATTGGTACATTTCAGTTCAGATTGGTGTCGGCATCGTAGGGTTTACTTGCGATGCAAAAACAAGAAGCTTGGTAGATGCTTTCATTGGAGCATCTTGAGAGAAGACAAAGCATAGGAGCTCAATAATGAACAACAGTGAAGTAACCGAAACGCCCATAAAATGGGTGAAAAAATGGTCTAATGAAGAAATCAAAAATCTAGTGGATCAGGAGATAGGGCTGATTGATCCCCGTATTTATTCAGATCAGGACCTGTATGAAATTGAGCTTGAGAGAGTCTTTGCTCGTTCCTGGCTGCTTCTTGGGCACGAGGGGCATATTCCCAAGGCGGGCGACTATATCACAACCTATATGGCTGAAGATCCTGTCATCGTCGTTCGGCAGAAAGATGGGAGCATCAAGGTCTTCCTGAACCAGTGTCGGCATCGTGGTATGCGAATTGAGCGTTCGGATTTCGGAAACGCAAAATCATTCACCTGTACATATCACGGCTGGGCCTACGATACCGCCGGAAATCTAGTCAACGTCCCCTTCGAGAAAGAAGCCTTTTGTGACAAGAAAGAGGGTGACTGTGGGTTCGACAAGGCCGATTGGGGTCCGCTGCAAGCGCGTGTGGATACCTATAAAGGTTTGATTTTCGCCAACTGGGATGAAGAGGCCCCGGATCTGCTCACCTATTTGAGCGACGCAACCCCCTATATGGATGTAATGCTCGATCGGACCGAGGCGGGTACCGAGGTTATTAGTGGCATGCAGAAAACGGTAATCCCATGTAACTGGAAATTTGCCGCCGAGCAGTTCTGCAGTGATATGTACCACGCAGGCACGATGTCGCATCTGGCGGGCGTGCTGTCCAGCCTTCCGCCCGACGTGGATCTGTCTCAGGTGAAACTGCCGTCAACCGGTAATCAGTTCCGAGCCAAGTGGGGCGGGCACGGAACCGGTTGGTACAATGATGACTTCGCGCTCCTTCAAGCCATTATGGGGCCTAAGGTGGTTGATTACTGGACCAAAGGGCCTGCAGCTGAGCGCGCTCAGAGCCGTTTGGGGCAAAAGCTTCCCGCTGACCGAATGGTCGCACAGCACATGACAATTTTCCCGACGTGTTCGTTTCTCCCAGGAATCAATACAGTCCGTACTTGGCATCCGCGCGGGCCCCATGAGGTCGAGGTATGGTCCTTCATTGTAGTGGATGCCGATGCACCGGAGGAAATTAAGGAAGAGTATCGCAGGAAGAACATTTTCACCTTCAACCAGGGTGGAACCTATGAGCAGGACGACGGCGAAAACTGGGTAGAGGTTCAACGAGGGTTGCGGGGTCATAAGGCGAGAAGTCAACCCCTCTGTGCTCAGATGGGTGCCGGTGTCCCGAATAAAAACAACCCAGAATTTCCTGGAAAGACCAGCTACGTCTATAGCGAGGAAGCCGCGCGCGGAATGTACCATCACTGGGTTCGCATGATGTCCGAGCCAAGCTGGGAAACGCTGCGGCCATGAGCGATTGAGAGCATCGAAGAAAGTAATCGCATTCCCTGTGTCTACTGCGGCTGGGGAACGCGAAAGTTGGCTGAGTCGGCGAAACAAAATCAACTCAGTCTTGGTGGCTATTAATCTGGCCGAATTCCAAAGGCATTGGTCCTAGGTCTGGAGTTGGCTTTGTTTAAACGCTCAATCTTATGCCAGCGCCTAATGTAGATAGAAGGAATAAAAAATGACATCTAGTGATCTTACTAAACCGATCGAATGGCCACTGAAGCCCATTGATCATGAGCTTCAACACGCCGTGGAACAATTCTATTACCGCGAGGCCCAGTTGCTTGATTATCAGAAATACGAGGACTGGCTGGCTTTGATGACCGAAGACGTTCGGTACTGGATGCCGATTCGAACCAGCCATATCTCCCGGGATAAGGCCCTGGAGTACATTCCCCCGGGAGGTAACGCCCACTTTGACGAAGACTATGAGAGTTTACGGGCGAGAATTCGTGGGAGACTGTCAGGCCTAAACTGGACCGAGGATCCGCCTTCCCGCAGCCGACACATTGTCAATAACGTGATCGTCCGTCAAACAGAGGATTCTGCCGCGTTGGAGGTTAGTTCCGCGTTCCTTTGTTACAGAAACCGACTGGAGCGTATGACGGACATATATGTTGGTGAGCGCAGAGATATTTTGCACCGTGTGACCAATGGACTCGGGTTCAAGATTGCCCAGCGAACCATAATACTCGATCAGAGCACGATTACTGCTAATAATCTCAGCCAGTTTTTCTGATTGGTATAAAGCTCCTGTCGTTCACTTATAAAGTTCTCATATATGGAGAAAGCTTTATAAGTGAACCTTATCAATTCCTGCCTGAAAGTTGAGTCGCGAACCAAACCAAGTGTTAGGAGACAACAAAATAATGACATTTTCCGTAGTATGTAACGTATCTGACATTCCCGTTGGTGAGGCCCTGAAGGTTGAAGGTAGCGAGGGAGCTATCGCGATTTTCAACGTCGATGGTGAGCTGTTCGCGACACAGGATAGATGTACTCATGGAGATTGGTCCTTATCTGAAGGGGGCTACCTCGAAGGTGACATCGTCGAATGCTCTCTGCATATGGGTAAGTTCTGTGTACGCACGGGCAAGGTAAAAGCGGCACCTCCATGTGATCCGCTCAAAATGTTTCCGTTAAAAATCGAGGGCGATGATGTCCTCGTTGATTTTGACGCCGGGTATTATGCGCCATGAGTAAATCAATTGTTATTATTGGCGCCGGGCTTGCCGGGGTAACTGCGGCTCGCTGTCTGCGCACTGAAGGGTATCAGGGGACGATTCACCTAATAGGAGAAGAACCCTGTGTTGCCTATGATCGACCGTGTCTGTCCAAGGAGCTCCTGGCGGGAAAAGTTAACGAGCCCGCGGCGATCCTGGGGCCTGACTGGAGTAAGTCAGCTAACATAACGCTCCATCTGGCGGAGCGGGTGACTGAAATTGATATCGCAAACCGGCAGGTTCGCTTGCAGTCCGGCGGCCACATTCCCTACGACTATGTACTCCTGGCAACGGGGTCACGCGCAAGGCGCATCCAGGCTGAGGGCAGCAATCTGCCGGGCATCCATACACTGCGAACATACGAAGATGCCAACAGGCTGAAGGATTCACTGGCAACGGCCAAGTCCCTGGTAATCATTGGTGGCGGCCTGATCGGATGTGAAGTGGCAACCACCGCTAGTGGTCTTGGTGCCAGCGTCACCATTCTGGAGTCTGGGGACGAACTACTGTTACGTGTTCTGGGCCGTGATACCGGCAAGTGGTGTCGTAACGAATTGGAACGTATTGGCGTTCAGGTTGAAAGAAGTGCGCATGCCTTGCGTTTCGAAGGCGACGAACGCGTGCGTGCGGTTGTGTGCACTGATGGTCGACGAATAGAAGCTGACACCGTCCTGGTAAGCATCGGGGCCGAGCCGGCCGATGATCTCGTTCGCGCAGCCGGTATTGAGTGTCAACCGGGTGGTGGTGTACTCGTCGATGCCACTGGAAAAAGTTCAGATCCCAGAGTGTTCGCAGCTGGGGATGTGGCTGCCTGGCCACTGAGATCGGGTGAGCGGCGCTCACTTGAGACATACCTGAACAGCCAAATAGAGGCGGAAACTGCCGCCCTCGCTATGTTGGGCAAGCCCCAACCCTCGCCTCAGACCCAAACCTCCTGGACTGAAATTGCAGGGCACAGACTCCAGATGGCAGGTGATATTAACGGCCCAGGCGAAATTGTTGTGCGCAATAACGAACAGAGTAAATCCCGTCTGTTGTTCAGGGTCCTGGATAACCGCGTGGAAGCGGCCATAGCCATTGATGATCCGCGAGATTTTTCGATTGCAAGCCGTCTGGTGACGCGAGGTGTTCCTGTTTCCACGCCAGAGTTGGCTGATCCTCAATTCAGTCTGAGGGACTTTTTGAAGGCTAAGGCATAGCGACGCCGAGCGAGATTAATTTTGAAGGTCCACACTATTTCCAATTAGGAAGCCTATTTATGAAATTACAAGATGAAGTAGTATTTATTACCGGGGGTGCGTCAGGGTTGGGTCGTGCCCTGGTAGATAGATTCGTTAAGGAAGGTGCCAAGGTCGCAGTTTTCGATAAATCTCCGGATCGAGTTCGCCAGCTGGAGCAAGAACACGGTAAAGCAGTGGTATCGATTGCCGGTGATGTGCGTTCTTTGGAGGATCTGAAAAGAGCGGCCACCCAATGTGTTGACACGTTTGGAAAAATCGATGTGTTAATACCCAATGCGGGTATATGGGATTACAACATGTCTCTTGTCGATTTACCGGAAGATAATATCGACAAGGCGTTTGATGAATTATTTCAGATTAATGTAAAGGGCTATATTCTCGCTGTAAAGGCTTGCCTACCGGCTCTCGTTGCCAGTCGTGGCAGCATTATATGTACGATTTCAAATGCGGGCTTTTATCCCAATGGCGGTGGACCTCTATATACGGCTACAAAACACGCGGTTGTCGGCCTGGTACGTGAACTTGCATTTGAGTTGGCACCCTACATACGCGTTAATGGTGTTGGCGTTGGCGGGATGAATACGAGCCTGTCAGGGCCAGGTTCATTAGGTATGAACGAGAAATCCATATCTGAAATCCCGTTGGGGGAAATGTTGAAAAGCATACTACCAATCGGTCGTATGCCCGATGTTGATGAGTACACAGGGGCTTATGTGTTTTTCGCCACAAGAGGGGATTCCGCACCCGCTACTGGTGCACTGTTAAACTATGACGGTGGGATGGGTGTCCGTGGGCTCTTTTCTGTGGCTGGAGGTAATGACCTCCTTGACAAGCTCAATATCGAATAAATCGAATAAGGAGATATAAATGGGTATCAAAAGTCTGGGCTACATGGGGTTCTCTGTAAGCGATGTGCAAGCGTGGCGCTCCTATCTCACCAAGAAAATCGGATTGATGGAGGTTAATGGCTCTGATGAGAAAGCCTTATATCGTATGGATTCAAGGGAGTGGCGAATAGCGATAGAAAAAGGTGACTCTGACGACCTCGAATTTGCAGGCTATGAAGTGGCCAATCCCAAGGCGTTGAGGCTGATGACGGAACGTCTACGTGAAGCCGGGGTTCAGGTCAAGACGGGCGACACTGAACTGGCAGAAAAACGTGGCGTGATGGATTTGATCTCATTCAATGATCCATTTGGGATGTCCCTGGAGCTTTACTATGGGGCCACAGAGTTATTTGAGCAGCCTTTTATCTCTAGCGCTGGTGTCAGCGGGTTCGTTACCGGAGAGCAAGGAGCGGGACATTATTTTTATGCGGTTCCAGATATTGAGAAAGGCCTGTCGTTTTACACGGAACTGTTAGGCTTTCAGTTATCCGACGTAATCGACATCGCGATGGGCCCGGATATTACTGTGCGAGGTTATTTCCTTCATTGCAATGGTCGCCACCACACCCTGGCTATCGCCGAGGCTCCGTTACCCAAGAGGGTTCACCATTTCTTGCTGCAAGCCTTGACGCTTGATGATGTAGGTTATGCCTACGACCGGCTCGATGGGTCGTCAGACAAATTAACCGACTCTAACCTTCAGGCTGAGGAAAGTGACAACAATACATCTAGCATGATCACTGCGACGATCGGACGTCACGTTAACGACCACATGGTCTCATTTTATGCTGAAACACCATCCGGGTTTGAACTTGAATTTGGCTGGGGTGCTCGTGACGTCGATGATTGTTCCTGGGTGGTGACAAGACACAACCGAACTGCCATGTGGGGGCATAAATCGGTACGAAGAAAATAACAGCTTCTACTAACGGGAATTGGTAGAGATAAAATAATAATGAAGGAAAAAATAAAAATGAATGAAAAAATAAAAATAACATCTGTTATAGCTGGCTTGATGATGACCGCCGGAAATGCCTTGGCGGTCAGCGACGTGTTCAGATTTGTTGGGCATGGTCCAATTTCCACGGCGATGGGCGGAGCTGCAACTGCTTATGATGTGGGTGCAGCGGGTATGATGACGAATCCTGCGACGCTATCTTTAATGGAGCTCGGCTCTGAAGTTCATGTGGGTTTCGATGTTGTAATTGCTGACATCTCGGTTAAAGACCAAGCCACTGGGGAGGTCTCCTCCTCCAGAGATCACTCGAAAAACCGAGGCCCATATGCTGCTCCGCAGCTGGCCTATACCTATCGCAATGGCTCCCTGGCGCTTGGTTTTGGTGCCTTTGCTCAAGGTGGGGTAGGGACAGAGTACGGTAATGACGGTTTTCTCTCCCGTGCCACCGGGGGGCTTGATACGGGGCTCGAGTCTTCCAGTCGGCTGCTTACCATGAATATCCCGTTTGCTGCCAGCTATGAGGTTAATGACCAGCTTATAGTAGGGGCCAGCGTGGATGCCCTGTGGCAAGGCCTGAACCTTGAAATGTTGATGGGGGCGGACCAGGTAGGATCGCTTATGGGGTCTGGTCGTGTGAGTGGGACTATTGTACCTGTGCTCGGAGGTTTGCCTGACTTTCGCGGCGCGCATTTCAGCTTTTCAAGAAACCACCCGGTTGCAAGCGGTGTAGATGCCTGGGGGTTTGGGGGGCGAGTGGGTATGATCTACAAGTACAGCCCGGACACCCGAATAGGGGTTGCTTATTCCATGAAGAGCCATATCGAGGACATGAAAGGGGATGGCGTTCTGACTGCGGTCGATGCTGTTGCCGGACAAATCGCGCTACCTGGAACGGTTAAAATCCGCGATTTTCAAACACCCGCTCAATTGAATCTGGGGATAAGCCACCAGGTTGGTAGCCAGTGGTTGCTGGCGGCTGACCTCTCCCGGATCTTCTGGAAGGATGCAATGAAAGATATCGATGTTGCTTTTGAGGCGGATACTGGCCAAAATATCGATATTCTCCTTCCGCAGAATTATAAAGATCAAACAGCGCTTTCGCTAGGTGCTGCCTATATGACGGGAAAGTGGACGCTGCGAGGCGGTGCCAGATTTGCGACTCAGGCGCTACGCTCAGATACATTACTTGCGGTTATTCCTGCTATTCCTAATACTTTCGGGTCTCTGGGTTTTTCCTACCAATGGTCAACGGCAAGTAAAGTGGACTTTGCCTGGACCCACTCCTTTGAAGAGACGATGGAGAACTCTAAGCTGCCTAACACTTCTGACCCAATAAAGGTTAAGCATTCTCAAGATAGTTTTGGTTTGGCTTACACTTATAGATTTTAAATTTCCCTCGGCTTGGATAAGAACAAGGAGGTTCTATCGATAGTGTATGTAATTTACTCCAGATACTCCGGATCGAGTTGCATATATCTTCTTTGGGATAGCGGTTGTAAGAATCTATGTGCGCCTTCTGAAACCTAGTGACCCAATATTTCGAAAAATGAGGAATGAGAGATGACGAACCCTGAAATCGGTAAGAGCGTTGTAGCGGCAGGTATCCAAACCAATTACCACGACGTTGGAGAAGGATACCCGGTAATACTGGTTCACGGCTCTGGACCGGGTGTGACTGCCTACGCTAATTGGCGCCCTAATATTCCATATCTAAGCCAGTTCTATCGTGTTATTGCGCCCGATATGGTTGGATTCGGCTATACCGAACAACCTGATGGTTATGAGTTTTCCCTGGATAATTGGGTCCAGCACATCATCGGTGTTATGGACGCTTTGAATATTCAAAAGGCTCACATCGTAGGTAATTCTTTTGGGGGGGGGCTCGCGATTGCTACCGCTCTGAGGTATCCGGAGCGAGTGGGTCGTTTGGTCCTGATGGGCGCAGCTGGCACTAAGTTCAAGCTCACAGAGGGCCTGGATGCAGTCTGGGGTTACCAACCGTCTATAGAGAATATGCGTAAGCTTCTCGATCTCTTCGCTTATGACCGTTCCCTGGTGAGCGATGAATTAGCAGAGGTGCGATATAAAGCAAGTATTCGCCCTGGAGTTCAGGAGTCATTCGCAAGTATGTTCCCTGCCCCACGCCAGCAGTGGCTAGACTCGTTAGCCAGCTCTGACGAAGAGCTTAAAAGTCTTTCCAATGAGACATTGATTATTCATGGAAGAGAGGATCGGGTTGTCCCGTTATCCAGCAGCTTGCACTTGGCTGAAGTCATAGATCGTGCGCAGTTGCATGTTTTCGGTCGCTGTGGGCATTGGACACAAATTGAACATACAGATCGATTCAACCGTCTCGTAGTTGACTTCTTTAATGAGATCAACGAGTAGTGTGCTGAATTTTGTGGGTAGATAGAATCGGGTGCCTTTAATGCAAGCGTTAATAATAATTCGGATTCGTATTGACGCAGTTATTGAAGGCGCCGATTTAAAATCGAATTTCTTCAGGCGAGGAAATGGGGGGTGAGAAATAAATATGTGTTCTAGTGAGAGTGACGGTGACAGAATTGCAAAGGAACTTTTTTCTGCGTACCAGAGCTCTACGCCGATACAGAGTATTACGGATCGATATCCTGAGCTAACCGTCCAAGATGCATATCAAATACAGAAACTATTTCTTGCTAAGAGGTTGGCGCTAGGTGAGCAAGTTATTGGAAAAAAAATAGGCGTTACCAGTCAGGCTGTCATGGACATGCTGGGTGTGAACCAACCCGATTTTGGCCAGCTGACGGACCGCATGGTGATCAACCAGGGCGAGTCGATTGCCATGAAATCCCTGATCCAACCGAAAGCGGAAGGTGAAATCGCCTTTGTCCTGAAGCGGGATCTGAACGGCCCCGGTGTCACCGTCGCTGATGTGCTTAGGGCCACCGAAGGTGTGATGGCGTGTTTTGAGATTGTCGATTCACGAATTCGCGACTGGAAGATCCGGATTCAGGACACGGTCGCGGATAACGCGTCGTGTGGCGTGTTTGTACTCGGGGATCGCCTGGTGGACCCCCGTAATCTGGACCTGTTCACAACCGGTATGGTGCTGGAAAAAAACGGCCGGACCGTGGGTACGGGGGCAGGTGCAGCCTCCATGGGGTCCCCGGCGATTGCGGTTGCCTGGTTGGCCAACACCCTTGGCGAACTGGGAATGTCGCTGAAGGCCGGTGAAGTCATTTTGTCCGGCGCTTTGTCCGCAATGGTGCCGGTCAATGCGGGTGACAATTTGCGGATGACGCTGGCGGGTATTGGAAGCTGCTCCGTGCGGTTCGACTGATATAAGCAACAGGAAAGAGTCATGAGTAAGAAAATCAAAGCAGCCATCATCGGCTCGGGCAACATTGGCACGGACCTGATGATCAAGATCCTGCGCAACGGCCAGAATATTGAAATGGGCGCCATGGTGGGTATCGACCCGGAGTCTGACGGCCTGGCCCGTGCCGCCCGCATGGGCGTCGCCACCACCCATGAGGGCGTGGATGGCCTGGTGAAGATGCCGGAGTTCGCCGACATCGACATCGTGTTTGATGCCACTTCCGCCCGGGCCCACATGCACAACGAAGTGTTCCTGCGGGGCCATAAAGAGAGCATCAAGATCATCGACATGACCCCGGCGGCCATCGGCCCCTACTGCGTGCCGGTGGTGAACCTGGAACAGAATCTGAAGGAAGGCAACGTCAACATGGTCACCTGCGGGGGCCAGGCGACGATTCCCATGGTGGCGGCGGTCTCTCGTGTCGCCAAGGCCCACTACGCCGAGATTGTGGCTTCAATCTCCAGCAAGTCCGCCGGCCCCGGCACCCGTGCCAACATCGACGAATTCACCGAGACCACCGCCAAGGCCATCGAAGTGGTGGGCGGTGCCCAGAAGGGCAAGGCCATCATTATCCTCAATCCGGCCGAGCCGCCCCTGCTGATGCGGGATACCGTCTACGTGCTCTCCGATGCCGCCGACCAGGCGGAAGTGGAGGCCTCGGTGGAAGAAATGGTCCAGGCCGTCAACAGTTACGTGCCCGGTTATCGCCTCAAGCAGAAAGTGCAGTTTGACGTGATCCCGGAAGACCAGCCCATGAACGTTCCGGGCCTGGGCCGCTTCAGCGGCCTGAAGACCTCCATCTTCCTGGAAGTGGAAGGCGCCGCCCATTACCTGCCGGCCTACGCCGGCAACCTGGACATCATGACCTCCGCGGCCCTTGGCACCGCCGAGCGCATCGCCGAATCGCTGGTCAACTGAGGAGGAAAAAACGATGACTTTTAATCCTGGCAAGAAACTCTACATCTCCGACGTGACCCTGCGCGACGGCAGCCACGCCATCCGCCACCAGTACTCCATCAAGAACGTGCAGGACATTGCACGAGCCCTGGATAAAGCGAAAGTGGGCAGCATTGAAGTGGCCCACGGCGACGGCCTGCAGGGCTCCAGCTTCAACTACGGCTTCGGCGCCCACACCGACCTGGAGTGGATCGAGGCGGTGGCGGAAGTCATCGAACACGCCAAGATTGCCACCCTGCTGCTGCCCGGCATCGGCACCGTCCACGACCTGGACAACGCCTACAACGCCGGCGCGAGAATCGTAAGAGTGGCCACCCACTGCACCGAGGCGGATGTCTCCAAACAGCACATCGAGCACGCCCGCAAACTGGGCATGGACACCGTGGGCTTCCTGATGATGAGCCACATGCAGACCCCACAGGGTCTCGCGGAACAGGCCAAGCTGATGGAAGACTACGGCGCCACCTGCCTCTATGTGGTCGACTCCGGCGGTGCCATGAACATGAACGACATCCGCGACCGCTTCCGGGCGCTCAAGGATGTGCTCAAGCCGGAAACCGAAACCGGCATCCATGCCCATCACAACCTGGCCCTGGGTGTGGCCAACTCCATCGTGGCGGTGGAAGAGGGCTGTGACCGTGTAGACGCCTCCCTGGCCGGCATGGGCGCCGGCGCTGGTAACGCCCCGCTGGAAGTGTGCATTGCCGCGTTCGACAAGATGGGGTGGGAGCATGGCACGGATGTGTACGCCCTGATGGACGCGGCTGACGACATCGTGCGCCCACTGCAGGACCGCCCGGTACGGGTGGACCGTGAAACCCTGGCCCTGGGTTATGCCGGAGTCTATTCCAGCTTCCTGCGCCATTCCGAAGTGGCGGCACAGAAGTACGGTCTGAAGACCGTGGACATTCTGGTAGAGCTGGGAAAACGCCGCATGGTGGGTGGCCAGGAAGACATGATCGTGGATGTGGCGCTGGATCTGCTGGCCGCCCAAAAGAAGCAGAATGCATGAGCAAGACATTACCTGATTACGCATAAAGCTCAGCCATCCTCAGGAACCGGTACGGCATCGGCGGCGTTCGGGCGGCGGCCGTGAGAAAGCGCGGGATCATGGCCTTGAGGTCATAGCGCCGATTGAAGCGATACTCGAGCTCGGCGGCCAGGTAGCGCGGGGCGTGCTGCCCGCATATGGCATGATAGGTACCGGTGATCGGGTTCTTGAGGTTACCGAGCAGCGTGTTGACCGAGTTGAACTCCGGGTTCGCCACGCTGGCACGCCCACCGCCGGTGATATGGCGCACATGAGGGTAGGGAGGCGCATCGAAGGCCCGGAAGCTCCCGAGTCCGTCGCTGCTCACCTGACTGCCAGGCACAACGGCATGTCGGGCATGCGACGGATCCCGGTCAGGGTAAAACGTAAGCGCCTGTTGAAAGGTCAAGATGGCAAACGTGCAGCGGCTGTCGAGGTGATGCTAGCCAGTCCTTACATAAAGGATCTGATCAATAAGGGGGAAATTGATGGCATTGGAGAAATCATGGAGAAGAGCCCCGAGCAGGGCATGAAAACCTTTGATCAGGTCATTATGGAGCTTTATAGCGAGGGCAGGATCAGTCAGGAAGAGGCCTTGGCCAATGCCGATTCACGCCATAATCTTGAAGTGAAGATACGTCTTGAAAGCGGAACTTTCGGTTCTGGAGGGGATACTTTCAGTATCCAGGACTGATGGGAAACGCTAATCAATCATAGGTCAGGAGGAGCTCCATCGCGTTACTTCCGACATGCCAAAAAAAGAGGCTGAGTTTTCAACAAAAGTGAGTGTTGGTCTATCCGCCGGAATGTTCGCTTTGCGACCGGAGCGGCCAACTTATGATGTCATTGCCATTGATGGTTGACTTCAGTGCCCATCGCTAATAGGCAATCGTAAGGCGACGCTAGATTAGAAAAATGTTGCTGGCTGGCTAGCATTGCTCAAGCAGCAACCCTAAGAAATTTGTTGTTGCAAATATGTTGTCGACTTATTTTTCTAAGGCTACGTATATCAACTCAACTCACTCACTCAGCAACGAAAATCGCATATTTCATATTCGTATAATCCAGTTTAATAGAAGTAAGGGTGCCCAGGGTCCGGATGAATGGGTGCCACCGTCAGGCCAGTGCGGTTATGTGGCAAGGTTCGTTCGTATCGTGAAACAGTACGATCTTAAGCCGACAAAGCCGGAAGCTCGATGGTTGAAAGCGTTCCTGGAGCGCTGCCGCAGCTGACTCCCTGCTAAACTACCCTTCGAGGCAATGATTCTCACTGAGGGAATAAACGAGGTGAAAAAGAAACAGTTTACTGAGCAGGAGTTGCTGGAAGATTTGGATGCGGATTCGGCGCATACCGAAGAGTTCGCTCAGCCCAATATGAAAGGGCACTCACCACTGGAGCGACTGAGAGGTTCAGTTAAACGCTATGAGCGACCTACCGATCCCGTTTGGGATGAATTCTTTGACTCCAGTGAGCGAGTTTCAGAGGATTTCATGGTGGAACGGGATCAGCCGTTGGGCAAAGGCTGATACCTCCATGTCGGGTGCTACCCCGTTACTGCGGACATTCCTAAAAAGAGGCTGTCTCCACAATGACATACTATGAGAGGATTCTAGGAGCTGAAAGCAGTGGCATGAAGCTACTCTTGCTCGAAATCATGGCCCACCTTTCGCCCGAGCTGCCAAGCCTTTTTTCTTGGAGTGGGTAAAGAGGCCTGATTCCATCGTTTAAATGCCATGTCAATCGGGCAGAGCGGATTGGAGGATGGGAGGCGATGTCTCAAAAAAATAGCCATTTCAAAGCATTAACGTCATTGTACCTGTCATCAACATCCGATGCTTGGATCCGTCCCAACATTGAGCTGGAAATTGGTTATTGCTCGATTTCTGTAAGGCTCACTCCGTTCTCCAATTCTCCATGGGGGGTGGTCAAAGAATCTGTGATCTTTCAACTATTGCATGATGCCTCTCTTTTAGCTGCCAATACTCAGGAAACCTCACGGCTGGCCAAATGTTACAAGTTTGAATTGCAGCCTTTCCAGGCCCTTTGGGAAAGCCGCGTTGCAGCTGTTGCCCGAGTCATTCACTCCGACCTTCACCAATGGACCATTGAGTCGACCATTTATGATGAAGCGGAGAATGAAATCGCCTGGGCTCGCAGCTGGTTTTCCCGCTCCAATGTTTTGCTTGAGACGATCGCGCCCTACAAAAACCAAATGCTCAAATCGAGCCAGGACTGGAACTGACTTAAAGATGTCAGAAGGGCCTTCCGTGGCCCGTGAAGCTGGTCTGATGGTTAATTTGCGGGAAAGTCCGTCCAGCCGTCGAGCCAGCTTTGGGCAGATACCGGGCTCACAGCACCTACAAAGTTAGCCGACTCATCAAAGAATTCGCTTTGTGGTGGGCGTGTTGCGTTCATTTGCCGCAGTTGCACCCTAGGCATGAAAACCGGATTGGTGAGGTCTTTGGCGTTAGGGAACAACGCAGTTTCGACACGGAATACATTGTTATTCTGTGGTTCTTCCATCCAGGCTTGCTCGCTGAAGCCGAAGTCGTCGTCATCCTTGCCGGACTCTTGGGTGACCCTTCCTAAATGCCCTAGGTTGGCCAAGAGGTTGTTACCAAACGTCAGTCGGCCGCGATTGATAACCGAGAGCACGTTATCCCGAGTATCAATAGCCTCAATTGCGTAGCTGTCGATCAACATATTGTGAAAATGGCCACCTGAACCTTCCCGAAGCACCATGCCGCGGTGTTTCTTCTGGCTGTTGCCGCCACCCACGAGTGTGACGTTGTAGAAGGTGGGTTCTGAGCGGGGAAGGGCTTCGTGGTCGTTACCGTTGTTATCACCCTCGAAGGCGTTGTCGCCGGCATCTGGATGCTGCTGGATTACTGCGAATTGGACATTTCCGGTCCAGCCCCAATCCCAGTCGATGCTGTCGTCTCCTGCACCAGTGATGACGATGTTCTTGAGATCGACATTGCCGCCAAACATTTCAATGCCATCGTCGAGAGACCGGTGGACCTGAACATTTCTGACAATCGTGCTGTTGCCACACCCGCCCAGCGTCAGGCCGTTGAGCTCGTTATCCTTGAAAACCTCGAAACCAGCAAATTCGATTCGGGTAAATTCCACAACCCCACAGGAATCTTCGGCGTCAGTGCCGCCAAATGCACCTCGGGTTTCACCCTCGGGAAGCCCCTCGATGGAGGCTTCGGGCTGATTCGCCGGTGCGTTGCCAAGCAGAACAACGCCGCCCCAATCGCCACGCGATCGGTTGCCCTCAGTCTGGGCACTGGTAAACACTATTGGCTTGTCTGCTGAACCTCGGGAAAAAAGCTTCGAATTTGCGGTCACGACAAGCGCTGATCCATGTTCGCCTTCGACGGTAACACCGGGTTCTATGTTGAGGTTGGAGTTCTCAACATAGATGGTTTTCTCAAGGATGTACCGTTTGCCGGATTCCCAGGTGGTATCAACCAGAATGTCAGAATCAACGCGTACAGAACGGTCTTCAAATGCAGTGAACCCGACTGCCGCCGAACCAATGGCCAAGACCGGGAAAACGATGAGAGAGTTGCGTCGCAACCAGCTCTTTTGCGCAGTACGAGGTTCTTCTGTTGCTTCAAAGCGGGCAGTAGTTTCTTTCGCCATGAGCGGCTGGCCGTTGTCGCTAAGCTGTATCTCTTTGGCCAGGGCCTGAAGTTCCGGCTTACCTGACAGCTCAACCCGCCTGAGTACATCCGCACGATAAGCGGGTTCTCTGAGAAGCGTATTCAGATGAACGAATTCGACGCCGGGGCAGGCGCCCTTATCAATGCGACGTTTTAATCGCCATAATTTTTCGACTAACAGGGAAGAATCGCCAGACATAGGGAACTACTCTTCGTTGAATTGAACCTCAGACTCTAGCCTGCAACCATTAAGATCTGGTTAAACCTGTAGCTCATCTATATGCCTGTGTTTCTGACCGCCAGGTTTTATAGCAATCCTATCGTCTTGGCGTCGTGTTCCAGGCTTTCTCGAAATTCCGGATCTGCGATATTAATAAGTTCTCTGGCTCTTTGCGGAATCGAAAGGCCTTTAAGATTCACGCAACCATGTTCCGTTACGACCATATGAACGTCGTTCCTGGGGTCCGTCACCGTGCCGCCCCGTAGCTTTGGCACGACACGGCTGACGCTTCCGCCTTGCGCCGTCGAGCGAAGGGCCACGAACGACCAAACGTTTCTGGCCGGATTTTTCCAACTCTGGGTGGACCTATTACGGGGGTCAGGGTCAGGCAGCCATTTGCAGCTGCATTTTGTGCACCGCTGAGAAGTATAATTGCAGTGCAAGAGATAACGACGCCCAACTTTGGCGTTGCTTTGCTCATAATATCCATATCGTAATTCTCCCTTAGTTGCCAGAGTCGGGGGTTGTGAACATGAGGTTTCGATCGACGATGGTCACTGAGCCTTCTGTAGACCAGCCTTCTAAGCCATTTTCGAACCCTGTGTTCAGGAACTCGGCATTGACTGTTTGAGGAGCAGCTATTGTCACACGTTGCGCGTGATCTGGGAGGCGAAGCTCGATAGAACTCCAGTGGCAGAACCGCTTTCACCAGTGTCGTTGTTGATACCAACGAGAATCAGGGTTCCATCACCATGCACATTTGTCAGTGCAAATGATCCGTCGCTTGTCGATATTGCCGAGTACTTCCTGTCTGTATCAGGAAAGATTGCTGTTACGAGAGCGGAGGGAACAGGGAGTCCGGCTTCGTCATAAACTGTGCCATAGATTGCACCACTACCAGCGAGGTTTACAGTAACGAGCACAGAAGATGTATTTTCAGTTTCAAGCAAGCTGCCTTGCGCGGTGCCTGTTTCACCATCAACCGTTGTCACATCAACAACCTAAAGCCCAGCTTCCGTCAGATCCCCAATCGAAAAAAGACCATCGTTATCGGTGGATGTTGTAAAAGTCGATCCCGATTCAATGAAACCGACGTCAACGGTTGCGCCACTCACAGGTGCCTTATCGTTAAGGCCAAACACGCCACCATTTATCATCATTGTTTCTGGTTCGAATTCGCCAGAAATGATGGAGATAACTCGTTCAGCTTCGGAGATGAATACGGCTGCATAACCTTCTTCAACAAACTTTCCGTTTCTCTTGCTGACGCTGGCAATTTCCACGAAACTCCAGAGAAGGAGTCACGGATTACAAATTCTGCGTTGGAGGCTGTGCGAGGGGACGGGACACGCTTCGCCATCGTTATTATTCTGAGGCAGATTACGTTGGCCTGCGGTAGTTACACTCCGGCGATTTGTCAGGATGTGTCCGAGCAGCGATACCTTGTGACCAGGCTACGGAACGAACTGGATCAGGAGCGACCGCTTGCCCGGACAGATCCCCTTACGTCGATTGCTAACATTCGGAGCTTTCGAGCAGAGCTTGAACGCTCCATCGAGCGACTTTCTCAATACGGTCGACATTTCACGCTAATCAGTATTGATCTGGATAATTTCAAGCCGATTAACCATGACTACGGCCACGCAGAGGGGGGGGCAAAGTGCTCAAAGACGTGGGGGATACCCTCAGGTCTGGCCTTCGTAGCGGCAATTTCCCAGCACGCATCGGTGCGACGAATTTGCGGTGTTGCTTCCTGATACGGATTTCGACGCGGCCAGGAAGTTTATCCCGCGCCTGGTCGAGACCTTGGAGAACAAGATGAAGAAGAATGACTGGCCGTTGACGTTTTCACTTGGCGTGGTCACCTTCAATGAAACACCCGGTCGAGTCGATAAAGCCCCTCATGGTAGCTGATGAAACCATGTACCTCGTGAAGCGGTCTGGCAAGAACAGGGCTGCAATGCGTACGTTTCTGTAAAGCCGCCAGCTACTTCCATGACCAAGCTGCTGAGTTAGGCGTCATTCGGCGTCGAGATTCTCAGTATCATTGTGCTCCGGGATGGTCGATTTCAGCGAAACGTCACTAAGTCCATGCTGAAGCTTCTTCAGAAGGTGAAGCAAGCTGACGCCGTCATCAAAACTCATCCCCTGCATGGCCTGTTTGTAAAACTCGGCAATAGTGTCCTGCAGTCGATTCCAGAAAGTCCGACCAGATTCGGTAAGTACCACCAGTCGAGCTCGGCGGTCTTGGGGATCCGGTATCCGGACAACGTGGCCATCTCTCTCCATTCGCTTCAGAACACCATCCAGGTTTTGGCGACTGACGTATAGATATTCTTTGAGCTGGTTGAACGAAGTTCCGTCCTCAAACCCCTCCCGCGATAGAGCTCCAAGCACTGCCCACTGTACAGCGCTAATGCCCATCTCATTCTGAACCTGACGCTGCAGAATGTTTCCAGTCTGGAACAGACGAAAGAACAGGCGGTTGGGAATGCCTCCGGATTCGTTGACGATCATTTGTGCTCCTTTGGTTCTGCCATGGTTTTCCGGCCAAGGCAGACTGTCTTCGGCACCCCGAATCGCAGAGGATATGGGGTGCATCACTTCGGCAGGTATTCGCGGGCGATGATGTTCTTCATGATCTGCGCGGTACCGTCACCTATCTGCAGGCCAAGGACATCCCGCAACCGCTGGGCAAAGGGCAGGTCTTCACCCCAGCCGGTGTGGCCGTGGGCCAGCAGGCACTGTTTTACCACATCGAAGGAAAGCTTGGGCCCCCACCATTTGTTCATGGCGGCTTCGGCGTTGTGGGGCAGGTTGTTGTCCTTGAGCCAGAGCGCATGGTAACACTGCATGCGCGCGGCATGAACGAAGGTCTGGTATTCGGCCAGCGGATGGGTCAGGCCCTGGAAGGCTGACAGGTTCTGGCCGAAGGCTTTGCGCTCGGTCAGCCACTGCCAGGTTTCATCCAGGGATTGCTGGGCCACCGCCAGGCACTGCAGGCCGATCAGCGCGCGGCTGTAGTCGAAGCCCTGCATCACCTGTTTGAAGCCCTTGCCTTCGTCGCCCATCATGTTGTGGGCAGGTACTTCCACGTTGTCGAAGAAGATGGAGCCACGGCCAATGGCGCGCTGGCCGTTGTCTTCAAACCGGGTGGTGGTGATGCCCGGACTGTTCATGGGCACCAGGAAGGCGCTGATGCCGGAGGCCCGCTGCTCCACGGTGCCGGTGCGGGCGAAGACCACCGCCACGTCGGCCTGGTCGGCCATGGAGATGGAGGTCTTCTCGCCGTTAAGCACGTACACGGCGCCCTTCTTCTCCGCCTTCAGGCGCAGGTTGGCCGCGTCGGAACCGCCGTGGGGCTCGGTGAGGGCGATGCAGGCAACTTTCTGGCCGGTGGTCATGCCGTGCAGCCACTCCTTCGCCAGGTCTGGGGCCGCGTGGCTGGCAATGATCTGGCCGTTCAGGGAAGTCAGCAGGGGGATGTAGCCGACGTTGAAATCCCCTTTGGAGATTTCCTCGATGATCAGGCCACTGGTAACACAGTCCATGCCGCTGCCGCCGAACTTTTCGGGCAGTTCGCCACCAAGCAGTCCCATCTCGCCGAGCTGGCGGATGACATCCTTTTCGATGACGCCTTCCTGATCCCGTTTGCGGTAGCCCGGAGCCAGCACCTCGGCGCTGAAGCGGGCCACAACGTCGCGGATCGCGTTCTGTTCTTCATTAAATGCGAAATTCATGGTGTTCTCCGGGAGCGTCTGTGACCCGGTGACGGGTGGCCACCGGGTCGGTCCGCTTACTTGTAGAATTTCCGGAAGTCCGGCTTGCGCTTTTCCTTGAAGGCGTTCACGCCTTCTTTGGACTCGTCGGTGTCGTAATACAGGCTCAATGCCTGCATCCCAAGGGCACCGATGCCGGCAATGTTGTCGCTGTCGGCGTTGAACGAGCGCTTGGCGATGGTGAGAGCGGTGGGGCTCTTCTCAAGGATTTCCTCACACCACTTCTGCACTTCCTCATCCAGCTGCTCCGGCGGAACCACGGCGTTAACCAGGCCCCAATCCAGTGCCTGCTGCGCACTGTACTTGCGGCACAGGTACCAGATTTCCCGGGCGCGCTTTTCACCGACAACCCGCGCCAGGTAAGCGGTGCCGAAGCCGGGATCCACCGAGCCGACTTTCGGGCCGACCTGGCCAAAGACGGCGGTTTCCGAGGCAATGCTCAGATCACAAATCACGTGCAGCACGTGGCCGCCGCCGATGGCGAAACCGTTGACCCGGGCGATCACCGGCTTGGGTACTTCCCGGATGGTGCGTTGCAGCTCTTCCACGGGCAGGCCAATCAGACCGCGGCCGTCGTACTGGCCTTCGTGGGCGCCCTGGTCGCCGCCGGTGCAGAAGGCTTTTTCACCAGCGCCGGTGAATACGATGACGCCGATGTCCTTGTTCCAGCCGGCGCGGTTGAAGGCGTCCAGCAGCTCCATGCAGGTCTGGCCGCGGAAGGCGTTGTAACGGTCCGGGCGATTGATTGTGATGGTGGCGACACCGTTGGTTTCGTCGTACAGGATGTCTTCGTAATTCATGATGGATTCTCCTAAATCATGTAATGGGTGGCTTAGCCGGCCATGGTCAGGCCACCGGACACGCTGATCACCTGGCCGGTAATGAAGTTGGCGTCGTCACTGGCGAGCAGGGCGATGATGCCGGGGTAGTCTTCCGGCTGGGCCAGGCGCTTCATGGGCACGGCGTTACGGAAGGCTTCCAGCAGCTTCTCCGGGTTCGGGGCGGTTTCCGCCACGCCCTTGAGCAGTGCGGTGTCGGTGGGGCCGGGACAGACCACGTTCAGGCACACGTTCTTGGTGGCCAGTTCCCGTGCCACGGTCTTGCTGAAGCCCACCAGGCCGGCCTTGCAGGCGGCGTAGACGGATTCGCCGGAGGAGCCCACCCGGGCCGCGTCGGAGGCCACGTTAATAACCTTGCCACCACCGGCGGCGATCATCTTTGGCAGCACCACGTGATGCATGTTCAGGGCACCGGTGAGATTCACCGCAATCAGCTGGTCCCAGAGCTTGGGCTCGGTTTTCAGGAATGGCATGAAGCGGTCGAAACCGGCGTTGTTCACCAGCACCGTGGGTACGCCCAGATCGTTTTCGATGGCCGCCACCGTCTCGGTAATGGCCGCATAATCGGTGATATCGGCGGCGTAGGCGCGGGCCTTGCCACCGGCTTCGGTGATCAGGTCCACGGTGGCCTGGGCTGTGGCTTCGTCACGGTCCAGAACTGCAACCAGGCTGCCTTCTTCGGCAAAGCGCAGCGATACGGCGCGGCCGATGCCGCCACCACCACCGGTAACAATGACTGTTTTTCCGTTAAGGCCTTTCATGGGTTGTTCTCCTGTTGCTCAGAGTAATGGGTCGGGTCAGGCGCGTTTGGCCGGTTCCAGGCGCACTTCTTTCGCCTGTTCCCGCAGTTTGAATTTCTGGATCTTGCCGGAGGCGGTGCGGGGCATGGCCTCGATCACTTCCAGGTATTCCGGCAGATAGCTCTTGGAAAGCTGCTGTTTGGTCAGGTAGCTCTTGAGCTCGTCGAGGGTCAGGTCGGTGGCGTTCTCGTCGAGGGTGACGTAGGCACACAGGCGCTCACCCAGGCGCTCGTCCGGGCAACCCACCAAAGCCACATCGGCAATGCCGGGGAACTTGTAGAGCAGGTTCTCCACCTCAACCACGGGGATGTTCTCGCCGCCACGGATCACCACATCCTTGGTGCGGCCGGTGATGCGGATGTAGCCGTCCTTGTCCACGCGCGCGAGGTCGCCGGTGTTGAACCAGCCGCCTTCGTCCACGCCATAGAGTTCGGGTCGCTTGAGGTAGCCGACAAACAGGCTGGAGCCGCGGACGAGCAGGCTGCCTTCTTCTCCGGCAGGCAGTTCGTTGCCCTGGAAGTCGGTGACTTTCACTTCCGTGTAGGTCAGGGCCTTACCGTCGGATTGGCTGGCTCGCTCGTCGGGATCCTCCGGGCAGGTCGTGGTGACCGCGCCGTTTTCGGTCATGCCCCAGGCTGAAACAATTTTTGCATTCAATACCTTCCCGGCCTGTTCCACAACGGCGCTGGGGATCGGTGCGCCGGCGGAGACGAAGATCCTCAGGGAATCCAGTTCACCCTCGTGCTTGGGAGCTGTTTTCACCAGGTCGGCCAGGAACGGTGTCGCCGCCATAGTGAAAGCCGGTTTCTCGGCGGCAATTACGTTGCAGACGTATTCTGCGTCCCAGATGTCCTGAAGTATGGAGGTGGTGCCCAGATAGATGGGCACGAGTATGCCGTATGTGAAGCCGGTCTGGTGGGCCACCGGGGAGGCCATCAGTATTTTGTCATTTGAGGTCAGGTGCAACCGGTCGGAGAAGGCCCTGACGTTCGAGAGCAACGTATTTGAGGTATGTACAACCCCCTTGGGCTCGCCAGTGGTGCCGGAGGTGTAGAGGATCTGGACCGCATCATCGGCGCTGAGCTGGCGCTCGGCAAACAGGGCTTTGGTGTCCTGCTTTTCTTCCCAGGGCGTCTCCATCAGACGTTGCTCAAAACTGCGTTTCCCCTCGCCCTCGATGACCAGCAGTGTTTCGAGGTTCGGCAGCTCTCCGCGAATACCGTCAATCATGGCCTCGTAGTCAAAGCCACGGAAGATCTTTGGAATCACCAGAAGTTTGGCCTCGCCATGTTTGAGCATGAAGCGCAGTTCCCGCTCCCGGAAGATGGGCATCAGCGGGTTGAGAATGGCACCGATTCGGATGCAGGCCAGATGCAGGGCGGTGGTCTGCCACCAGTTTGGCAACTGGCAGGCCACCAGGTCGCCTTTGTCAATACCCATGGCCGCCAGGCCTGTGGCCATGCGGGTGACCCTGTCATTGAGTTCGCGATAGGTGAGGGCGCCGCGCGTGTCGCTGGTGACCTGGTAGCCGACGATGGCTTCCCGGTCCGGGGTGCTGGCTACTGCCTGATCCAGATAGTCGGTAATAAGCTTGTCGGTCCAGGCGCCGCTTTCGATCATGGCGGCACGGCGTTGCGGATTGAGAGTGATGCCTGTATCCATCTGAGTCACCTGTTGTGTCTGGTTTGTTGTTGGGTGACCTGACCACAAAAGCAGGTCATTACCTTGTCCGCTTCAACATACGCCTTCGCAAATTAATATGTCAACATGTTGCGTTAAAAAATGCTCGGGTGTAGCCTTTAAAATCGACGTAATCAACGATATAGATTTCTACAAAAAGTAATAAGAAAGCAGATATTAGTAGAGGTGGTTATGGAGTACAGCAACATATTGCTTGAAAGGCACAAGGCGGTGGCTCTCGTCCGGATCAACCGGCCAGCAGTGTACAACGCTTTGAACAACGCTTTGATGAACGAATTGACGTCCGCTCTGGAAGCCCTGGAAGCAGATAACGCCATTCGCGCGATTGTCATTACCGGCAACGAGAAAGCCTTTGCCGCCGGCGCAGACATTTCCGAAGTCCACGCCCTGGACTTTTCCCGGGCTTACCGGGAGCGCTTCATCTCCGCTAACTGGGAAACCGTGACCCGATGCCGCAAACCGGTGATTGCCGCGGTGGCCGGCCTGGCACTCGGCGGTGGCTGTGAGCTGGCGATGATGTGCGACCTCTTGATCGCCGCCGATAACGCCCGTTTCGGCCAGCCGGAAGTGAAGATCGGCACCCTGCCTGGAGCTGGAGGAACCCAGCGACTGGCCCGGGCCATCGGTAAGGCTAAGACCATGGACCTGTGCCTGACGGGTCGGGTGATGGATGCGCAGGAAGCCGAACGCAGTGGTCTGGTCAGCCGGGTGGTGCCGGCTGACGATCTGCTCGAGACGGCCCTCGCGGTCGCGGCCGAGATCGCCGGCTACTCGCAGATGGCGACCATGATCAACAAGGATGCGGTTAACCAGGCGTTCGAGACTCCCCTGAGAGCGGGCATCGAGTACGAGCGCCGTCTGCTGTGGTCCAGCTTTGCCTCCGAAGACCGCAACGAGGGCATGACCGCCTTTCTCGAGAAACGTCAGCCCCGGTGGCAGCACCGGTAACAGAACCGTTAACCCACACATGCCCAGGCGCGGCTATGGCTATTTATTTCACCTCTCCCGCAAGGCCGTAAACGAAATCCGCTCCTGCTCCAGACGCAGATTTACGCCAGGCTCCAGGGTGCCCAGTAGGCGCAGATTGGTTAAAGGATCTGCACCAACAAGCAATGCAGGCAAAAAACACCCTCGATCTGCAGATCGGTGACTGCGTGACAGGGCACTTGTCCGCACTCACGTAGCCGGCTTTCCTCAGTATTCGTTCTTTAGGCGAAACCAGAGGGCATAAAGCGCCGGGACAAACAATAGCGTGATCAGAGTGCCGACCGCCACGCCACCGATAAGGACATAAGCCAACGGCCCCCAGAACAGGTCAAAGGTCAGAGGTACAAACGCCAGAACGGCCGCCAGGGCGGTGAGCACCACGGGCCGGGCACGCTGGACTGCCGCCTCGATAACCGCTTCCCGGGCAGCCATTCCTGCTTTGAAGTTGTCCTGCACCTGCTGCGTCAGAATCATGGTATTTCGCATCAGGATGCCGCCCAGGCCAATCAGCCCCAGCAGCGCGGTAAAGCCAAAGGGTTGATTAAACAGCAGCAAAGCCAGCACAGCCCCAATCAGCCCCAGTGGCGCGGTGGCCAGAACAGTCAATGTGCCGATAAATGAACGCATCTGAAGCATGATGAAGATCAGCATCAACGCCAACATCACCGGTTGTAATGTCTGGATTGAAGCATTGGCTTTGGCTGATTGTTCCACCGTACCGCCGATTTCAATACGGTAACCCTCCGGCAACTGTTCACGCAGGGCTGTCATCGCACTCCAGATTTCCTTGGTGACATCCGGTGGCTGGGCACCTTCTACATCGGCCTGAACGGCCAGGAAGGGGTCACGGTTGTAACGCTTTATGACGGGGTCCTCGTAACGAACCTGCCACTTGCCCAGTTGCTGTACGGAAAGTTTGCGGCCGTCGCGGGTTTTGATTTCAAGATTTTCCGGCATGATCACTTCGCCACGGGCATTACGCGCCACCAGTTGAACGCTCCTTATGCCCTGGCGCAGTTCGGTGACGGCCACTCCGCGGAGTTGGAACTGCAGTTGCCGGGCAACTTCCGCCGGGGTCAGGCCCATCCAACCCAGGTTTTCCGGGTCCATATCAAGATAGAGAGTGGGCACACGCTCATCCCATTCGAGATGCGGCATGACGATGTTCGGATGCCCGGTCATGAGAGTCCGGATCTGGTGCGCGATCTCTCTGAGCTGATCGGCTTCCGGACCCAGCACACGAAAACTGACCGGCCAGACCACCGGGGGACCGTACAGCAAACGCGTTACACGCACTCGTGCCTCCGGAAATTCCCCCGCCGCGATTCTGGCTTCCAGTGCCGAGATGATGCGATCGCGCCCTTCAACGTCCTGCCCAATGGCAATCAACTTGGCAAATGCCGGGTCCGGCTGCTCGGGGTTTGCCGATACGAAGAATCGGGGTGCACCGGCACCGATGTAAGCGGAAAGGCTTTTCACCTCCGGCATGTCCATCAGAATCGCTTCCAGGCGTCTGACACTTTGATCCGTGGTGGCAATAGCGCTCCCCTGCGGAGCGTAGACACTGATCAGAACTTCGGGGCGATCAGAACTGGGAAAAAATTGCTTCTGCACCTGGGTTGCCATCCCGAAAGCACTGATCGTCAGCAAACCCACTGTGATAAAAACGACGGTTTTCCGGTACTGTACACACGCTGTGATCACCCCGCGCAACCGCTGATAAAACGCGCTTTGGTAGAGGTCCTGGCCCGTATGCCCGGTGTAATCGGGCAAGAGTTTGACGCCCAGATAAGGCGTAAAGGTTACCGCCACCACCCAGGAAATCAACAACGAAAAAGCCAGCACCCAGAAGATGTTGCCGGTGTATTCCCCCACCCCGGACTGGGCAAATCCGATGGGGACAAATCCGGCCACCGTCACCAGCGTTCCAAACAGCATGGGCGCGGCTGTTACGCTCCAGGCATGACTGGCTGCCCGTACCCGGTCCCAGCCGCTCTCCATCTTCACAATCATCATTTCAATGGCGATGATCGCATCGTCCACTAACAGGCCCAGTGCGATAATCAACGCACCCAAGGTGATGCGGTCCAGGTTTATGCCCGCCATTTTCATCAATAAAAAGGTCAGGCCGAGGGTAACGGGAATCGCAATGCCCACCACCAAACCCGCGCGCAGACCGATCGCCAGTATGCTGACCCCCATCACGACGACCAACGCAACCAGAAACTTGACCTGAAAAAGATCAACCGCCTGAGTGATGGCTTCCGCCTGATCGGTCAGGGTCTGTATTGACATTCCCAGCGGCAGCCTGCCCTGTTCGGCACTGACAAACTCGCGCAGCCGCTCACCAAACTCCAGGCCATTTTCACCCGCGTGCATGACGACACCTAACAGGATCGCATCCTCACCGTTGGAGCGGACGATGTAGCTCAAAGGATCTTCATAACCTAAACGCACCTCGGCCAGATCAGACACGGTGATAAGCTGGTCTCCGATACGCAGAGGTACTAAGGTGAGGCGCTCAAGGTCAGACAGGTCGATGTTGCTGCGGATATAAACCCGCGGGCCGGCAAGATCAACAAAGCCAAGAGGCTGAAGACGGTTGTTGGCCTCTATCGCCTGCAACACCTCTTCTGCCGACAAACCGAGGTTGTTGAGCCGGTCCTGATCAAATTCGAGATACACCCGCTCAGGACGCTCCGCCAGGAGCTGTGCTTTTTGCAAGCCGGGCAGCCGTTGCAGGCGATCCCGTATCGATTCTGCCTCGCGGGTCAGTTCACGCATCGGCAGCCCAGGTGCCGTCAGGGCAAGCAGGGAGAAATACACATCCGCGAAATCGTCGTTGACGATGGGGCCGATCACCCCCCGGGGCAGGTTGGATTGCTCATCGAGCATGCGTTTGCGGACCTGATAAAAGAGATCAGGCACTTTTTCGCTGGGCGTCGAATCCTGGAATCGGATAACCATGGCGGCCTGCCCGGGCCGAATGGTTGTTTCAATGGTATCGGTATACGCCACCTCCTGAATTTGCTTTTCCAGACGATCCACGACCTGATTCTGCAGCACCTCGGGGGTTGCTCCCGGCCAGGCTACCGAGACCACCATCGCCCGGACGGTGAACGCAGGGTCTTCCGCCCGACCCAGGGACGAGAACGCGTAGAAACCAGTAACAACGGACAGCAAAAGAAAAAATAGGGTGACCGAACGCTCGCGCACTGCCAGCGCGGAAAGATTCGGCAAGCTCATTGAACCAGCTCCCGCACTGCCATGCCAGGCGTGAGTAGGTGTGTCCCCAGCGCGACAATGGGCGTTCCCGCGTTGATATCGGCCTTGATCTGCGCATGCTCTTCACCCAGATCGATCACCTCGACCGCCAGGGGCGTTACCGTGCCGTCGGAAACCAACCAGATCTGCGGCGTTTGCCCTCTCTCATCGAGGGCACCCAGCGGTACGCGATGGCTGGGCGCGGTTTGCTTCTGTGCTAACCGGACACTCACCACCGAACCCAGAGTTAAAGACGAGGGGTAGGGCCCCTCCAGGCTGTATCGGGCACGCCAGCTCCGGCTTGCGGGGTCGGCAGCCCCGGCAATCTCTCTCAGGCTCACAGCAAGCTGTTCGCCAGTGGGCAAAGGAACATAACCGCGCCTGGGCGGGTTACTGCCCTCTGGTAAAAAAACCTCGACTTCCAGCGATTGATCTTCGGCCAGAACGGCAAGGGTTTGACCGACACCCACAACCTGGCCGGGTTCAACGATGACCTCAGTGACCACGCCTGCATGGGCGGCTTTCAGTTCCGCATACCCCAAGGCATTCTGAGCCTGCTGATTGCGTGCAGAAGCCGTTTGCACCTGGCTGCGCGCCTCACGCTCTGCCAACTCAAGGCGTTGCAGGGTTTGTTCGCTGACAAACTGACGCCCCACAAGTTGCTGCTGGCGCTGGAGCTCATTGGTGGTAATTGCCAGGGCCGCTTCTGCACGCTTCAGATCCGCCGCGGCTCCCTCCGCCGTTGCTACAAGGTCTCGTGTATCGAGTTTGAACAGTAAGTCGCCTTTTTCCACGCGTTGACCGGCATCAATGTAACGATGTTGAATCCGACCGGCGATCTGAAAGGCCTGAGGAACTTCGTGGCGGCCTCGCAGGGTTCCTGAAAATCTGTGCGCTGTTGGGCCGGCGTCCTTTAGTTCAACTGTTTTTACCCAGGGGATAGGGGCGCGGGCCTCTGGGGGCGGTTCCGAAGACTGCTGACAACCAGACAGAATGAGCAGCGAGATAAACAGTGTCAGCATACAGCGCATGGCAGGTGTCCCGATTAGCAAAATCAAGGTGTGGGTATCAGTTCTCGCGGTGTCCGGACAAAGCAAGTTGCAGGATGGCATCGCGAACGGTTTCGTTCTGCTCCATGGGCAGGAAGTGGGTCGTACCTTCAAGAACCATGACGTCAGCCCGGGGCAGCAGGGTCTGCAGGCGTTTTCGCGCCGCCGGCGAGAAGGTTGACCCGCGTTCCGCCGCCAGCGCGATAACCGGGCACCGCAACTGACGAATACCGGGCCAGGGGTTGTGTTCGGTATGGGCAAAAGTGGTGCTCTCCCACTCCGGCGCACACGCCAATTGAACTTGATCTTCCTGCGGTTCGAAGGCGTGTTGGATGTAGGCTTCCAGCCATGCTTCGGGCCAGGTCTTGAAGCCACCGCGGCCCCGATAGTTGTCCAGTGCAGCAGCGTGCGAGTCGAATACCCTGCGCCGACGTGCGGCTCCGGCGGCCAGTGACAACCGATGTGACTGGCGTAGCAGCTTGGCCAGCCACAGCTTCAGGCCCTGCCCCGGATCCATGATTACGGGTTCCGCCAGAATCAGGCCCAGCACTTTGTCTGGCCGTCGGGCAGCGGCCATGATGCTGGTGGTGGCACCGATGGAATGGCCGGCGAGCCAGACCGGCTCGTCCAGGCTATCCAGCAGAGCGATCATGTCGCGATAGTAGGTTTCCCAGCCCCGGAATGTCGAAAAGTTCGCCGCACCGGCGCTGGCCCCGTGCCCCCGCATGTCCCAGGCCAGGACATTGACGTCCGTGGCAAGCTCATCAAGGAGGGGGCGGTACAGGCGGCCATGGAAACCCGTTGCATGCGCCCAGTGCACCGTGGGGCGCGCTTTGGATTGCGGCCAGCGCCACAGTGCGATCTCCGCGCCATCCGGCGCCTGGAATTGGTCGCGTTCAGGGTTGTTGTGCTTATTGTTCATGAAGATCTGCTTCTTTGGCCGCCATTGTCGGGAGCAACAACTGAACCTGACCGCTGGCGATCGGTTTGCGCTTATCGCCCTGCCAGCAGGTCACCCGGACCAGGCTGCTCCGCCTGCCTTGTCGAACAATTTCGGCGCTGGCGAACGTCGATCGGGCCTTCGCGGAGCGGAGGTAATTGATGTGGCAATCGAGAATGCGCGGGCAACGTGTCTCTGTATCCTGGCTTTGCGCAGCCACCCGCGCGGTGAGTTCGATCAGGGCGCCAAGCACGCCGCCATGGAGGGCGGGTAGCATAAAGTTGCCAATGAGCGCTTCACGACACGGCATATGAACCACTAGACCTACATCGTCGCGTTGAACCTCAAGCCCAAGGTGCCGTGCGTAGGGAATGCGCTCCAGCAGAGCCTGCCAGTCGGAACATTCTTTCCCGCTTTCGGTAGGGCCTGAGATGGGTTGTGCCGAATCGCCAGTCGTGCTCATGCGCCCTCCTTTTTTCGTCCACCGGCCTGGAATCGCTGGCCCTGGGTGTTGCGCATGAAGGTGGCGTTTGCCGTCGCTAACAGTGCACTATCGCTCTCGCTGAGGATGTCGCAATGGATGAACGCGACCTCGTCCGTTAAATGACGACAGGTGGCCACCGCCAAGAGGGCACGGTCGCCGATGGCGGGCCGCAGATAATCCATGCGCAGATCCAGCGTGGCAATGGGCATCAACTCCAGGGCCCCCGCGAATACCGCCAAGCCTCCGGCGGAGTCCGCCAGCGAGTAGAGCACGCTGGTGCAGATTTCTTTTGTATCCTCTTCGGCGAACATCCATGGCTGAGGGGTCAGGCGCATGCAGACCTGGTTTCCGTTCACAGAGACAACCTGCATACCCAGATCCCTGCCGTGGGGAACCTGTTCGGTGAACTGCCACGCCGTCGTCACAGCGTCACTGTGCTGAGCTCTGTTCGACTCCGTCATCAGATCTGCCCACCCCGGTTTGCATTTCGCACAGGGGCGGAAGTGGCGGGAAACAGCTGATTGTCATAGGTCATTGCCATGTCAGTTTCTTCCGAATAACATTGTTGCTGGATTTTGGTTGGTTAACCAACCAAAAGTCAAGAATCTGTTGAGGCAAATGGCACGCCATCCGTGCAATGGCGTACGATCAGTGTAACGAGTCAGGTGGTGGCCGCTCTGATGAATAACGAACTGGCTTGCTGAGGAGATACTTAAGCGATGGTTAACAGACAGATGACTCCTGCAAGCAAACTGGGCGACCAGGGCGACGTTTTGTCTAACGCAGCCAGGCTTTTTCGTGAGAAAGGCTTTGAAAGGACGTCGCTCAAGGAGATTGCCGAGGCCTGCAATATGCTGCCCGGAAGTCTGTATTATCGTTACAACAGCAAGGAAGCGCTGCTTGTCGAGCTGATGCGCCGGGGAGTGGACCTGGTGACCGCAGAGGTCGAGTCGGCTTACGCCAGTTCGGACGACCCGGTTGAGCGTTTGCGTCTTTGTATCAACGCGCATCTGCGAGCCCTGTTGGTAGATTCGGACGCGGTTTACGTGCTGCTGTTTGAATGGCGAGCGCTGGGCCCGGAGGCTCGCGAGGAAATCATCGAACTGCGTGACCAATACGAGTCCCTGTGGGCTGAGATCCTCGAAACAATGATTGAACAGGGCGTGATCCGGAAGAATGTTGACGGCCGTTTGCTCCGCCTGATCGGCCTTGGGGCGCTCAACTGGGTTGCAACCTGGTTCGACCCGAGCGGGGCTCATTCACTCGACGCCATTGGTGATTTGATCTGGCAGATCGCGATGGACGGTGTGATCAATAAAGGGGTTCAGGCATAGCCCCTCCCCCCAAAAAAACAGCGCCGCGGTTAAAAGAGGGGAGGGATTACCTTAAAAGCGATATGCGACTCCGATGCTCACGATAGTGGGGTCCACTTCCAATTCTGCCTGAACAGGGGCCGGGCCTAGGTTACCAGTGATATCCGCCTTGAAGGGTGCATATCTAACGTCAAAATTTGCCGACCAGTTATTGTGTATCTTCCAGCGAAAACCAGCCTGAACCGCAGGGGCCCATGTATCTTCGACGTCGAAGTCGGTTAGTGCGCGATCCTTTTCATCTAAAAAGAGAATCCGTCCTACACCCGCTCCAAAGTACGGAGAGAAGTTGCTACCCGTCAAGACATGATACTGAAGCGAAAGAATTACCGGACCATAATCTGTTTGACCAAGAAAAAGACCGGAGAGAGACTCTTCGCCCTGGAGGTCCGCACTAGCGGGAATGCCGCCAAAAATGTTGAATGCCAGCTGATTACTCAGAAAATACGACACGTCGAATGATATGGTCGTATCGTTGTTAATAGACAGGTTGGAATTTGGAACGGGGGCACCCCCCGCAGAGGCTGATCGCAAATCTTCATCGGTTAGAACTCTAGTGGCATTCAGCCCAACCACCCAGTCGCCTCTACTGTAAACCGGCTCAGATTGAGCGTTGGCCAGGCTCGCAGCAAGTGAAAGTAAAAGGAACGCCACTAACGAGACTTTACTAATTATTTTAGGTTTCATTTTTTTATTATCCTTTTTGGTATTAAAACAAATTGGCTTTAGGTAAAACTGCAATTTTTCGTAACACAAATGTCACTCATTGATGCTAGCTTGCCGGTTTACTGACTAATACTTCCCCATACTCAGAACGCAGCTTGTTTTTTAATACTTTCCCAGTGGCATTGCGTGGCAATCCTTCCACAAAGATCGCGCGATCCGGGATCTGCCACTTGGCGACTTTCCCCTGATAATGAGCAAGAAGTTCCTCCTCAGTAATATTTGCGTCGGGTATTTTTACTGCCAACAGGATCGGTCGTTCGTCCCATTTATCATGGGAGGCCGCCACTACGGCAGCTTCATTGATGGCAGAATGGCCCATTGCGATTCCCTCCAATTCGACTGTAGATATCCATTCACCACCAGATTTAATAATATCTTTTGAGCGGTCACGTATTGTCATAAATCCATCATCATTGATCGAAGCAACATCACCTGTCTCGAACCAACCGTCTTCCTCAAGAGTCTGATTTGGTTCAACACCGAAGTAATCGGCTACCACCCAATGACCACGGATGCGGAGATTTCCCTGAGCAATGCCATCTTCGGGCAGTTGATGACCGTCTTCTCCTACAATTTTGAGCTGCACCCCGTAGGGAGGCCGTCCCTGGCTTTCACGGATTTTGTTTCTTCCTTCCTCCGAAAGAGTATTGTGTTTCGACAGCAGTGCGTTGACGGTCCCGATCGGTGATGTTTCTGTCATTCCCCATGCATGGACAACTTCTACGCCATACTTACCACGAAACTCCGACATCATTGAGGGCGGACAAGCGCTACCCCCTATCACCGTCCGTTTAAGCGACTGTGCCGAGGAGCCAAGCTCGTCCAAAGCCGAGAGAAGTCCCTGCCAAATCGTAGGCACACCCAGCGCAATCGTTACGCTTTCTGAATCGATCAGCTTGACCAAACTTTGCCCATCCAGGCCAGGACCAGGCAACACCAGTTTGGCTCCAACCATCGCCGTAATGTAGGGTACCCCCCACGCATTTACGTGAAACATAGGAACAACCGGCATCACCACGTCCCGTGCCGATAAATTCAGTGCGTCGGGTTGAGCAGCTACCAGCGCGTGCAGAACGGTGGAGCGGTGTGAATAGAGCACCCCTTTGGGATTTCCGGTGGTGCCCGATGTATAGCAGAGGCTTGAGGCCTGGTTTTCGGCGATTTCAGGCCAATTCGCGTTAGGCGTTCCTCGCTGGAGAAACTCTTCATAAAACAACAAGCCTGGAAATTGCGCTGCAATTTCTTCGTCCGGTTCGGACATCAATACAAATTTCTCAACCGTCTCCAGTCGGTCTCGGATATTTGAAACAATGTGAAGGAACGTTTTGTCAAAGAATATGACTTTGTCTTGAGCATTGTTGATAACGTAAACGAGTTGTTCTGGAAACAGTCGCGGGTTAATGGTGTGACACACCATCCCGCCACCAGAGATGCCAAGATAACATTCCAGGTGCCCCACGTTATTCCAACAAATGGTCGCGCACCGATCCCCCTGGACATAGCCTGCCGTTCGAAGCGCTGACGCAAGTTGTCGCGACCGCTCCGAAACAGTTGCCCAGTCAGATCGACTGGGATTTCCATCCGTTCCTATCGACACAATCTCAGCGTCTCCATGGTAGCGAGCAGCATGGTCGATCAAGGAATTCACGGTGAGCTCCATGTTCATCATTTGGCCAAGCACGTTTATCTCCTGTCGTTTTTGTAGTTGGTTGACGCGAGTATCTGGCGTCATTAAGGTCCAATGTAGAAGGCATAATCCGGGTTTGAACCTAAACATTTCCCAAGAGGATGTCGGCTGCATTTTCGGCAATCATCATGGTGGGTGCGTTGGTGTTACCGGCAACCAAACTGGGCATTATCGAGGCATCGACAACTCTTAGCCCTTCAATCCCTCTGACTTTTAATTCCGGATCAACGACTGAATCCGGATCCGCGCCCATACGACAAGTGCCAACGGGGTGGTAAATAGTCTCTGCATTTTCCCGGATAAAGTCCGCAATCTGACCGTCCGAAGACACCGAGTTTCCGGGCTTAATTTCTCGTTTACTATGTAAAGCCATTGTTGGTGCCCCGAGTATCCGTCGTCCAAATTTAACGGCCGAGATCATTGTTTTGATGTCTTCGGGGTTACTGAGATAATTGGGTTGAATCAACGGGTCGGCCAATGGGTCAGGGCTTTTGAGACCAATAAAACCGCGGCTTCTGGGCATTAGATCGCAAATATGCAAGGTGTACCCATACCCGGCCATCACTTTTCGTCCATGATCCTTCAGGTAAGTTGGCAAAAAGTGGAATTGCACATTTGGCCGTTCGCACGAGCGCTCGGATTTAACAAAGCCTCCGGACTCGGCAACATTACTGGTAAGAAATCCACGTCGCGCAAAGATATATGAGAATAATGCGCTCACGCCCCGAAACAGGAAACTGGGAGCAACGCCAATGGGCAAACGTGAGTTCGCCGCGTGCATGATCGTAATATCCAAATGATCAACCAGATTCTGGCCGACCTCAGGAAGATGATGCACAAGGGGGATCCCGTGTTTTCCAAGCTCTTCGCTATCACCGATTCCCGAAAGCATAAGTAGTTGTGGTGAATTAACCGCACCACCAGACAATATGACTTCACCGCCGTTATTGAGTCTAAGCTGGCGATATTCGCCCCCCTGGTTCAGTGTCACGCCGACTGCCCGCTTACCGTCCATTACCACCCGGGTTACCCGCGCGTCCGTTAGCACATCAAGATTAGGCCGGTTCTCCGCGACACGCAGAAATGCCTGCGCTGAACTCCAACGGCGACCATTTTTTTGTGTCACCTGGTAGAGTCCCAATCCCTCTTGCGTCTCTCCATTAAAGTCCGTGTTTATCGGGAGCTCTACATGAGGTGCCGCTCGAACAAAATCTCGACTCAACGGATTGACTGATTTGAGTTCACTTACGGTGAGCTCACCGCCCTCCCCATGGTAAGAATCTGCGCCAAAACGTTTATTATCTTCCAGTCGACGAAACAATTTTAAAGCGCGATCCCATCCCCAGAGGTCTGTCCCGGCAACTTGACCCCAGTGGTCATAATCGGCTTTGTGACCTCTGATATAGACCATGGCGTTGATAGAAGAGGACCCGCCAAGTGTTTTCCCACGAGGCCAAAACAGGCGGCGCTCCTTCAGATGTTCTTGAGGTTCGGTTTCAAGAGCCCAATTCAGCTTTTTACTATTGGAAAGGAGTGCTATACCTATAGGCATATGTATGAGTGGATTTTTATCCTTTGGGCCCGCTTCTAGCAACGCTACTCGCTTTGAAGAGTCCGCCGTAAGCCGATTGGCCAATACACAGCCCGCCGATCCCGCACCGACAATAATGTAATCGTACATAATAACTCTCTTATTATTTGATTATGCTCAGCCCAGAATACGAACAGCAGCCTCTATAAGACGCCGGACCCAGGCTGTATAGGGTGGAAAAAGAAGATGCATAAGAGAATGTTTATCCTCCATCAACGCCTTTTCATGCGAAAAAGCGCGGAAACCGTATTCACCGTGTGCCGCCCCTATCCCGGAATTATTAACTCCACCAAACGGCAGACCCGGATGTAGAAAATGCACAACTGTAAGGTTGACTCCTACAGCGCCGGAGCTCGTTCGCTCGATAATATCCGTGGCAAAAGACTCTTTTTTGTCGAATATGTAAAGCGCAAGCGGTTTAGGGTTATCGTTGATTTTCTTGATAACCAGATCAATGTCGTCGAATTCAATAACGGGTAAGATCGGGCCGAATAACTCCTCACGTGAAATATCCATGTCGCTGGATACATTTGAAATCAACGTCGGAGCAATAAAATTCTCTTCAGCATCTGTAACACCGCCTTCAAAGACTCTTGCACCTTTGTTTTTGGCATCATCTATCAGGTTTGAAACTCGCTGGAAATGACGTCGATTTACAATCCGGCAATAGTCGGCGGTCGATTTCTGGGCTTCTGGTGTTTTTCCATAGACTCGCCCAATTTCCGTTTTAAGTGCTTCATTGAATTGATCTGCGATATTAACGTGCACAAAAACATGATCTGGGGCGATACAGGTCTGTCCATTATTGGCAAACTTACCCCAGACAATGTTTCTTGCAGCCCTCTTTATGTTGGCATCTGGGCCAACAATGGTCGGGGACTTACCCCCCAATTCCAGTGTCACTGAGGAAAGGTTCTTGGCGGCAGCCTCCATGACCACCTTGCCTACCGCAGGACTGCCCGTGAAGAATATGTGGTCGAAGGGTAAGGCCAACAGTTTCTGCGCTACCGCGGCATCACCCTCAATCACGGAAACCAGATCGGGAGGAAAGGTTTCGGCGACAATGTTGGCAATCACCTTTGAGGTATGTGGTGTCATTTCCGAGGGTTTAATGATGGCTCCGTTCCCTGCAGCCAACGCTGAGACGAGAGGTCCGAGCGCAAGATTGAGCGGATAATTCCACGGTGCAATAATCAGGCACACTCCCTTTGGTTCTGGCCGAACATAAGATTTCGTGCCCAGAACACCAACGGATGCAGCCACTCGCTTCGGACGCATCCATTTACGCAAGTGTTTTTTAGTGTGTCGAATTTCCTGAAGCACCGGCAGGAGTTCAGTTAATTTGACTTCTGGAGCGGGTTTTCGAAAGTCCGCCGCG